>JAEEGL015142752.1_pt1 | contig 15737 bp, 21 predicted proteins | sample 9134231 | NCBI WGS metagenome assembly JAEEGL01 (sample SAMN16246548, study PRJNA631951) | gut metagenome | biome: gut microbiome; feature: rumen; material: fiber-attached | host: Bos | place: Iran: Karaj | collected 2018-10
AACTTCCCATGGAGCTGCTCCAGGGCCGCCTTCAAACTTTCCTCCGCCCGAGCGGAGACCACGTCCATGACCGCCTCCGCCTCGGAAAGATCCATCTTGCCGTTCAAAAAGGCTCTTTTCGTGAACTCCCCCGGCTCCGCCGGCCGGGCGCCTGTGCGGCTCAACCGTTCCAGCAATCGGGCCACCGTGCGGCTGCCGCCGTGGCAGGAGAGCTCCAGCATGTCTTCGCCGGTGTAGGTCCCCTTTCCCGGCAGAAAGCAGGCCATGCCGTCGTCCAGCACCTTCGCCCCGTCCAGTATGCGGACGAAGCGAAGCATCCGGGGCGTCTTGGTCACGTCCCGATCCAGCATGTCCCGGGCGATTTGGGGGCACAGAGGCCCCGATACCCGTATGAGGGCGATGGCCCCGCCGATGGCGGTGGAAGGGGCATAGATGGTGTCAACTGTCATAAACTCTCCCTACAAGAAAGGGGCCCTGACGGGCCCCAAGATGCGTTAGTCCTCCGGTGTGATGATGACCCGGCGATTGGGCTCCTCACCCTCGGAGTGGGTGGTGACGCCGCGGAAGCTCTGGAGCGCGGAGTGGATGACCCGGCGCTCGTAGGGGTTCATGGGCTCCATGGCGAAGGAGCGGCCGGACTTGGCCACTTTCAGGGCGTTGCGGCGGGCCAGACGCTTCAAGGTGTCCTCACGGCGAGCCCGATACCCTTCGGTGTCGATGGAGATGCGGCGGTAGCCGTTCTCCTTGCGGTCCTTGTTCTCATAGAGGGAGACGATGTACTGCAGCGCGTCCAGCGTCTCGCCCCGGCGTCCGATCAGAAGGCCGTCCGTGTCGGAGTCGATCTTGAGCTTGATGCCCTCGTCGTTCTCAAAGGCGGACACGGTGCCGTTGACGCCCATCTTGTTCAGCAGCTCCTGCAAGAACTTGGCGGAATCCAGCTCCTCGGCCAGATCCCTGGAATAGGGCAGCTCCTCCGGGGCGGATGCGACGGGCTTCTCCTCCCGCGGCTGCTCCCGACGGCGGTCCGAACGCTTTTCGCCCCGCCCGCGATTGTCGCGACGATCATCCTTCCGATCGCTCCGACGCTCCCGACGCTCCTCCCGCTGCTCTCGACGCTCCTCGTTGATGGCGGAAAAATCGGGGACGACGGGGGTCTCCCGCTCCACCAAACGCACGATGGCGTTGCGGGCGCCGAAGCCGAAGATGCCCTTTGATTCGCTTTGCACCGTGATGATATCCACCTGGTCGATGGTCACACCCATCTCGTTCAAACCGTGGAAGATGGCCTCGTCCACTGTCCTGCCGGAAAACTCCATACTTCTCATGGGTCAGTTATTCTCCTTTATCCGCTTAGCTTCCCGCTTTTGTTTATCCCGTTCGATTGCAGCCGGAAGCTTTTTATTCAAAATGACGTTGATGACGGTGGCAAATACGTTGCTGAAGATCCAGTAGATGGAGAAGGTCGCGTCGTATTGCCAGCAGAAGAACACGGACATGGCGGGCATGATGTACATCATGCTCTTGCCCATGTTGGCCGCCTGGGCGTTGGGGCTGCCGGTATCCTGTTCCTTCTTATTTTTATTCTGCTGCTGCATGGATATCCAGGACAGCAGGAACGATGTGCCGCCGGCCAACAGAGGCAGGATCGCCCAGCCGTTGACATACTCCTTGTAGGTGTCGATACAAGGGCCCATCATGGTTTCATAGGCCGCCAGGAAGGCAGTGTTGTCCTCAGCGATGGAGAGGGCGCCGGCCGCATCCTTCACAAAGAAGCCCATCCGAAGGAGCAGCTCGTCCAGGGCCTGCTGATGCTCGGTATAGAAAATGAACTTGTCGATATAGGTGGCTTTGGTGGCGGCGAAGGTGCGCCAGAACTGTTCGCCAGTGAGGACCACGGGGCTGGTCAGGTTGTCGGGCCGCCAAATGTTGAAGATCCAGAAGAACTTATACTGGCTGAAGAGGGCGATGCCGGCTTGGGGATCCTGATCCATGGTGAGCAGCAGGGAAAGCATCTGCTCGTTGGACCAGGCGCGGAAGGCGTTGATGAACATGAACAGCAGGGGCATCATGATGAGCAGAGGAAGGCAGCCGGACATGGTGCTGACGCCCTTTTCCTTCATGAGCTTGCTGCGCTCCTGGTTCATGCGCTTTGGGTCGTTCTGATACTTCTTCATCAGCCGATCCAGATCCGGCTGGATCTCCTGCATCTGCATGGACGACTTGCGGGACTTGATGTCGCCGAATATGGAGAGGCAGCGAACGGCCAGGGTGAAGATAAAGATGGTGAGCACAATGGCATAGGACGCCTGTATCCCTGTGGCGGACTTGATGCTCTCATAGAGCCAGCGCATCCCAATAAGAAGCCATCTGGTGAGGAAGAATGAATTAGTCAATGTGGATCTCCTTTATTACTTGCGCCCATGGTCAGGGAACGGGATCATAGCCCCCCTTGCAAAAGGGGTTGCAGCGGAGGATCCGCCAAATTGCCAAGCCCGTGCCCTTGAGGGCACCGTATTTTGTGATCGCCTCCCAGGCATACTGGGAGCATGTGGGCGTGAAGCGACAGCGAGCGGGAAGCCCGGGGGAAATATGCTTCTGATAAAAGCGTATCAGGGCCAGCAAAACCTTCTTCATCATCGCTGCTCCTCCGCCTGAGGCGGCTCCATGTACACTCCTGCCCGCTGCAGCGCCGCAGCCATGCTCTTCTGGATGGTCAAAAAGGGAGCCGTGAGCGCGGCGGCCCTGGCGATAAAGATCAGGTTGTATCCCGGCTTCACCTGCACAAGCAGCGGGGTGAAACACGCCTTCAGACGACGTTTGGCGCGGTTGCGCATCACGCTGTTCCCGATCTTTTTAGATACGGAAAAACCGACCTGGACCTTGCCCTTCCGGTTCCGGGCCGTCACCAAAACGAAGCTTCCTGCGCCGACCTGACGGCCGGTGCGATAGGTAAATCGAAACTCCTTATGCCGTTTCAGGGAGTATGTCCGATTCAAAAGCCGATGTACACTTTCCCGTAAATAGCAACGCACGGCAAGCCATGGCCTGCCGCAGCGCTACAAAGTCTTGCGGCGTATGCCGCATCGCGGAAGGTGTTCTCCCGCTCTCCGCCTCTCGATGGCGCGCCCGAACACTCAGGCGCTCAGCTTCTTGCGGCCTTTGGCGCGCCTGCGCTTCAACACATTGCGGCCATCCGCAGTGGCCATGCGTTTACGAAAACCATGGACCATGCTCCGCTGCCGTTTCTTCGGCTGGTAAGTGCGTTTCATGCCATACACCTCACTCTGTTTAGAATATCTTCACGGAAAAAAAACGCATGACGCGCTATCCTCCAAAATGAACCTTGTTTATTATACGGGAAAGGCTATGCCGTGTCAAGCGAAATTTCAAAAGAAAAATGCAAACAAAAAAGCGGCGTTTTCGCCGCATCCCCTGGGAGAAAGCTCTTATATATCGTCAGCGAAACCCGTCCGACAAACGCGCTGCCTTGCCAGCGGATCGCCTTTAGGCGCCGCCCACCAAGGGCAGGAACTCCTCCTCCCCCCGACCGCTGGATGCGGACAGCTCCGCCACCAGCACCTGACGGGCGGTGAGATACATCTTTCGCTCTCCGGCGGACAATCCTCTCTCCTGATCCCGCCGCATAAGGCACTTGACCACATCCGCCACCACCAGGGCGTCGCCCTGCTTGAGTTTATCCAGATTCTCCCGATACCGCTGGTTCCAGTTGTCGCTCTCCTGAGAGCAGCTGTCCGATTGCAAAAACGCCACCACTTTGCCGCAGGTGCCTTCGTCGATCAAGGGACGCAAGCCCACACTATGGGCATTTTTTACCGGCACCAGCGCCGTCATGCGCCCCATGAGAAAACGCAAAAGGTAATACTGATTGGTTTCACCCAGGATGCTTTGCTCCTGGATGGCTTCGACCCTGCCTACCCCGTGCATGGGATAACAAACCATCTCGCCCACCTGAAACATGCGCAGCTTGCCTCCTTCCCCAATAACTACGTTCAGTATAGCATATTCCCATGGGAAATGTCAAAGGAAATATTATTACAAAATTTTGATATTATAGTACAGTAAACGGTGCATGTCAAGTATTTTTTTATCGCTTTAGAAGGCTTTCCCGGAGGAAAATCAAAAACAGGACGGCATTGCGTCCTGTTTTCACTTGAATCTTTTTTCGGTTCGGTCACGGGGTGCCGCTGCCCGTTCCTTCGCTCGTCATAGGGCTCATCGAGGGGCTGACAGATTCTGAAGCCATAGGCGTTTGGCTGGCCGAAGGAACGACCGTGACGGCAGCCGTGGCCACGGGAACCATGGTGGCCGTACGCATGGGCTGAGCCGATGCCGTAGGCTTCACGCTGGCGCGGCAGGTGCAGCCGCCAAGCAGCATGACGATCGTCAGTACCGTACCGAGCAAGATCCGGATCTTATTTCGTTTCAAGGGGCATACCTCCTTTTTTCAAGTGATGCCCTTAGTCTTGCCTCGAGAAAACGAAAACATCCATGCCAGGTTTTGCCAATTTTTTGGCCTCCACAAGGGCCACCTTCACCCGTCCCTTGCAGGAAACCAGCTCCATCCGCTTCGGTTCCAGCCGATGCTTCCGCAACAGCTCAAACAAGTCCGCAAGGCCGTCCGCCCGATAGCACAGGCACAGCCGACCGCCGTTGTTCAACAGGGCAAAAGCCGCGGCCGCAAAGTCTTCCAGCCGATCTCCGTGCCGCTGCCTGGCCCGCTGCAGATCCGTGCCTGAGGATATCCCGGAATAATAGGGCGGATTCATGGTGACCAGATCGAATGTACCATGGCCCAGGGCTGCGGCAGCCGCGCTGACGTCCAGCTTGTGAAAGAATACCGACTGACCGTTTCGTTCCGCCGACAGCCGTGCCAGTTCCAGCTGGGCGCCGTCTGTGTCAAGCCCCGCAAAAGAGCATCCGTACAGGGCGTTGGCATACAGGGGAATGACGCCGTTGCCCGTGCCCAGATCTATGGCCTTTTCCCATTTTTGGGCGTGCAAAAAATGGACAAGCCGCACAGGGTCCTCCGTGAAGCGGCCCAGGGCCTCGTCCTGATAGATGCCATACTGTTCCCATTGCAGACTTTCCCAGCGCATACTCGTCAAAACTGGCCGATCAGGGCGAAGGTCACGCCGGTATAGTAATGCTGGAGGATGGTTTTGTAGTCCGCTCCGTCGGCGGCCATGCCGTTGGCCCCGGCCTGGCTCATGCCCACTCCGTGGCCGAAGCCCTTGGTGCGGAAGATGACCTCGGTATCCGTGATCTCCACGGTGAACATGGCGCTGTCCAGGCCGAAGATCTTCTTGGCGGTGCGGCCCGAGACGACGTCCTCGTTGAACTGGATCTTTTCCACCCGCCCGCTGGGATAGAGGGAAAGGATCTTCACCTGATCCTCCAATTTGTCCGGGTCCACATTGGCGGCAGGCCGTGCCCCGTTGATCCGCTCGGCCGCTTCCTTTCGAGTGTACACCTGCTGTCCGGTCTGCCGGCTGCCGATCTCATGGGGGCTTTCCACCGAACGCAAATACTCAAATTTATTGCTGTATACGTTCTCGCTGTCTTCGGTCCATCCGCCGGATGCGGCGTGATACATGGCGTTGATGACCTTGCCCTTGTAGAGCATGACCTCCCCCGCCGTGTCCATGACCGCCTTGGCGATGACGGAGTATTTATAGGTATACTGATCGCCCCAGGATCTGCGCAGCTTGGCGTCGGAACGATAGGTCTGACAGCAGCTGCTGGAGGTGCAGACGTCCGCGTTTGGATTTGTGTTGCAGCCCCCATGGCGGATAGAATAGAGGGTGTAGGTCCTGGCGGCCACCGCCTGGGCCTTCAGCGCTTCCAGCGAATAGGAGACAGGCATCTCTCCGGCCACCACGCCCAGGATATACTCTTCCAGCAGCATATCCTGTATCTTCCCCTTTTCAGGGAAGAAAACCTTCACATAGGTGCTGTGGACCTTGGTGAAGTTGATGTCCACCGGCAGCGGCGACCAAGTGGGCGCGGGGATGACGGGCTCCGGCGTCTCCTCCACGGTCAGCGCGTCCCCCTCCGGCAAGGCGCAGGCTCGAACGGCGCCTACGACGAGCAGCACCACCGCCACCAGCAGGAGTGTGAGCCCCGCCAGCACGGGCCAGTGGATGGTGTATACCTTTTGTTTTTTGCGCGAACGCTTTTTCTTTGTGCTCATGCTATCATTATATGCATATATCTTTGCAGAATAAAGAGAAAAATGACGAACAAGCGGTAAATTTTCTTCCGCTTATCCGCCGCCGGATCAAGTGTCCGATCCCTTTGGGCCCGATTCTGTCCCATTCCCCGCCTTGCAAGTTGTTTTCTCCTATGCTATACTTCTTTTTATGAACATACATTTTTCACCCGAGGCCCAAAAACGGGAGCAGACCCCGGTGGACAATCTGTTTTTCAGCGAATTCATGCCCGACGCCGACGGCGAGGCTGTGAAAGTGTACCTCTATGGTCTCATGCAGTGCCGTTACCCCGCCATGGGGGACGTGGCTGTCTCGGATGCTCTGCATCTGTCAGAGGGAACGGTCCGCGCCGCCTTCGTCTACTGGCAAAGCAAGGGGCTGGTCCGCATCCTGAAGGACGAGCCTTTGGAGGTGGAATATCTCACCGTGGAGCAGCCGGCCCTGACCACGGCTGTGCCGCTGAAATATCAATCCTTTGTTCGCGCCCTCAATGAGCTCATCGCCCCCCGCCGCTTCAATATGAACGAGCTGGGGCATATCTATGACTGCATCGAGATCTTTCATCTGGAAGAGAAGACGGTGCTGGAGCTGGTGAGCCACTGTATGGAGGAAAAGGGACGGAACGTCCGCATCCAGTACATCGTCACCGTGGGGAAGAGCTGGGCGGACGCGGGCATCATCACCTACGACCAGGCCCGGACCTATATCGCCAACGCAACCGTCCGCAAACACGGGGCCGCCGCCGTGCTGCGCCGCTGGAACAAGCGTCGTCCGCCCACGCTGGACGAAATGGCGCTGTACGACAAATGGGTCAAGGAATGGGGCTTCGACGATGAAGCCATCCTGGCGGTATGCCCCCGGCTCACCAACACGGCCAGTCCTTCCTTTGAAGCGTTAGGCGACCGGCTTGAGGAGCTCTATACCCAAAACAAGGTGAAGGCGGAGGACATTCGCGCGGACAGCGAGACCATCAGCGACGGGAAGGAGTTCGCCCGTATGGTCTTCGCCCGCATGGGCAAGGTGTCCACCCCCACCAAGGACGATGCGCGGCAGCTTTCCGTGTTTCTGGACGGGCCCGAAGGCCTGCCCCGGGAGGTGGTGCTGCTGGCCGCCGAGGAGTGCGCCGATGCGGAGCGGCCCTTCGGGAAGCTGAAGACCATTTTGAAGGACTGGACGGAGCGGCACATCCGCACCGTAGAGGAGGCGCAGACAGCGCTGGCGGAGCGGAAGGCCGACAATGGGGCCGCCGATCGCCGCCGCAGAGGCCATAAACGAAACACCCTGCTGAACTATGCGGAGAAGGGCGTGTCCCACGCCAATTTGGACGATATTGCCATGGATCTGGACGAACTATGAAACAGGATCTGGAAACCTATTACGCCGATCTGCGCCGCAACGCCGTGCGGCAGCTGGAAGCCCGTCGGAAGGCCTGCGAGGCCATGGACCCGGGCTTTGCCGCCCTGCAGGCCAAGCGGGGCCGGGTGTTCTCCCTGCCTGCCCAGGGAGCCAAGCTGACGCTGTCCACCATACGCCTGGAGGAGGAAGCCCTGCTGAAGCGGCACGATCTTCCCAAGGACTATCTGCAGCCCGTCTATGCCTGTCCCCTGTGCAAGGACACCGGCTATGTGGGCGATCCCGTCAAAAAGAAGTGCGCCTGCCGGCTGAAGCTGGAGCAGCGGGAGATGGTGGAGAACGCCCGCATCAACGAGCGGGAAACCTTTGAATCCTTTCGGGAGAGCATCTATCCCGACGATGCTTCCCGCCAAAGCGCTTTGAAGATCATGGCCTACTGTCAGAGGTACGCCGACACCCTGCCCACGCCCAACATCCGCCAGCTGTACCTCTATGGCGAAGCGGGCCGCGGCAAGAGCTTCATGGGCAACGCCATCGCCGCCCGGGCCATCGAGCACGGGGTGGAGAGTTTGCGGCTCACGGCTTACCGCATGAACGAGGAGGTCATGCGCGGCTTTTCCACCAACGTCTCTCCCCTGCCCCGGTTCACTCAGGTGCCGCTGCTGGTGCTGGACGATCTGGGCACGGAGGCCATGATCCCCAACGTCACGGCAGAAACCCTCTTCGCCATCGCCGATCAGCGCAACATGAGCCGGCTGGCCACCGTGTATATCTCCAATCTGAACGCTGCCGAACTGGCGGAGCACTATGGGGAGCGGACCGCGTCCCGCATCCTGGACGCCGCCATCACCCGGTCCATCGTCTTCGACGGCGCAAGCCTCCGAACCAAAAAAGAGGAACGCCGCTGATGCTGTATTTGATCGCCACCCCCATCGGGAATTTAGGGGACATCACCTATCGGGCCGTCGAAACGCTGCAATGCTGCGACGAAGTCTGGTGCGAGGACACCCGGCAGACGGCCAAGCTCCTCAACCATCTGGGCATCAAGAAGCCCCTTGTCAGCTGTCACGAATATACCCAAAAGGAGAAGGCGCCCCAGCTCCTTGACAAGCTGCGCGCAGGGCTGTCCGTCGCCTATGTGTCCGACGCGGGCATGCCGGGCATCTCCGACCCCGGAGCCGGGCTCATCCAGGCCTGCATCGAGGCGGGGCTCCCCTATACGGTCCTCCCCGGTCCTTCGGCGGTGGTGACCGCCGCGGTGCTCTCGGGGCTCCCTCTCGATCGGTTCCTTTTCTTCGGCTTCCTGCCGCGGGAAGGGGCACAGCGCCGTGCAGCGCTGGCGGATATCGCCGCCTGCGGCTGCACCGCTATCCTGTACGAAAGCCCTCACCGGGTGAAAGACACCCTGTCCGACGTGTTGGGCGCAGCCGGAGACTGCCCCTGCGCCTTGGTCCGGGAGCTGACCAAGGTCCACGAAAGCTGCCATCGAGGGCTGATCTCAGAGGTTTTGGCAGCCCTGCCCCAGGAGGTCAAGGGTGAATGCGTGCTGCTGTTCAGCGTCTCGCCCAGGGCAGAGGCCGTACCTACGGCGGACGAGATGGACGCTCTGCTCCTGCGGCTGATGGATCACATGAGCCTGAAGGACGCCGCACGAGAGGCCAGCGAAGCCCTGAAGCTCCCCAAAAAGCAGGTCTACGCCCGAGCCCTGGAACTGAAAAACGAGTAAACGAAAAGCCTGCCGGAGCTTCCGACAGGCTTTTGTTTTGTGCCGGTTACATCACATAGTCCGCGGCGTTGATGACCTTCAGGTTGGGATTCAGATGGAGGCTGCCGGTCACCAGGTCCGCGATGTCCTCCCCCATGTCCCCCATGCTGCCGATCATGGCCACGCCCTTGGACACGGCGCTGACGGCGGCCTCCTGCTCCTCGGTGCAGAAGACCTTGGCGCAGTCGGCGATGGAGAGCCGCTCCAATATGAGCTCCGGCGTCACATCCTTGGCGATGCGCACCATGGCGCAATCCGTCACCTGGACCCCGTCCGGGTACTTCTCCAGGAGCTTTGTGTCCACGGCGGCCCGGACCATGTCCTCGATGACCTTGCCGTAGGGCTTCTGTATGGCCAGCTCGTTGTAGGTCGCGTCGATCTCCTCGAAGGCGTCCACCAGATCCTGGGGGATCTTCACCTGGCCGTTCACATACAGGTACTCGATCTCAGGGATCACGTCGGCGGCCTCCGGCTTCACGAGCAGGTCCCCGTTGATATAGAGCTTGGTGCCGTGCTTCTTCAAAAAGCGCTTGTCCATCACGGCATAGCCGTTGGCGAACTTGGTGCCGTCGGGGACGATGAGGATATCCGTGTCCTCCGTCAGCAGAGGCGCCACCGCTTCCGCCAGGGACTCCGCCAGGATGGCCAGCCGGCTGGCGAAGCGAACGCCCTTTGCGGCCAGCTTCTCCACGTTCAGGTCGGCATCCGTGAACACCAGCCGCCGGGAGGCCCAGTAGAGCGCATCCTCCCGGACCCGCAGGACGAAGGTCCTGTCGATGACGGCGTTCCGCCTAAGCAGGAGGGCTCCGTCGGGGTAGGTGTCGGTGGAGCCGTTGACGCTCAGGTTGCTGAGCTTGCCCGCCATGCTTTTGGGCATGAGCACGGAGCCGTTCACCTGGATGCTCTGATAGGCCTGGGCCGCCTCCAGGGCGTCGCCGCCGATGGTCAGGGATCCGTTGACCATCAGAATGGTCATCTCCCCCGCCTGGGGCGCGCTGTCGCCGGTGAGCTGGTAGGTCCCGTTCTGCTGCTGGACCCGCACGTTCTCCCCCTCGGGCACCTCCATCACGTCCGCGGCGTTCAGGGCCACGTTATACCGGTTCAGCAGCTCCTTGGCCCGGGGCGTCACCAGGACGGTGGCGGCGTTCACCACAATCTGCTCATAGGCTTGCAGCGTCTCCTCACTCACGGAGCGCATGTCGCAGGTGGCACAGTTCACGATCATCTTCTTCATATGATTCTCCTCCTTGGCGCTTTCACTTCAGTCTGAAAAGGTTAGGAAACAGTATTTCCTCCGGGAATCGGTCGAACGTAGGGCGGTTCTCCAGCCGGTTCGGAACGGACGGGCGATAGGTCTTTCGGGAATCGGGTGCTTTGGGGTTGCGTTTCATAGGCTCATCTCCTTTTTCAACAACAGTCTGGCGCGAAGGAGCCGGGTGCGGACGGTGGCGGGCGGCATATCGAACATCTCGGCGAGCTCCACGGCGCTGTACCCCTCCAGGTATCGAAGGCGAAACAGGGTCCTGTCCTCCGCCGGAAGCCGCAGCAGCAGCAGCTCCGTTTCCGCCCGGGAGAAGCCGCCCTCCGCCTGCTCCTCCTCATCGAGCAGCAGGTTCTGCTTCCGCTGCAGCAGGGCGCTCCGGCGCACGCCGTCCAAAAAGAGGTTCCGCGCGGCCTTGTACAGCCAGGCCCGCTGCTGCTCGGGGGACAGGGAGAGCAGCAGTTCCTCCCGCTCCAGCGCCTTGAGAAAGGTTTCCTGGACCAGGTCGAACGCCACGTCGCCGCTGCGGCTGAGCTGCAGGCAGTATCGCCTGAGCTCCTCGAAATGACGTTCATACAGGTCCTGGATCATTGTCTTTTTTCCTTTCCCTTCGCGTTACATCTATATAACGAACCAAAGCGTCAAAGCGTTTCAACGAAATGAAAAAGAGCTGAGTTTTTTCTCAGCTCCTGAAGGCTCACAGGGCGGCGATGCTGGCAACAATGGTAAAGATGAGGCCAATGACCATCAGCAGCGCCATAAAGATACACATCCAACGAACGAACCGGCTATGCATGCTCTCTCCTTACGCAGCCGGGTCGAAGGCCTGCACGGCTTCATCGTCGATGACGATGGTGGCCTTCTCGCGCCAGGCGTCCATTTGCTCATCGAAATACTTGCTGCCGGCGTAGCTCTTCAGCGTGCCGTCGATCACGGACTTGACCTCTTCGTAGGGAACGATGCCGGTGGTCCCCTCCACCCGCTTTACGATATAGTAGGAGGCGGTTGCGCTGCCGTCGCTGTCCTGGTCCACCGCTTCGACCATGTCCACATCTCCCACCTGCATGTCCTTCGCCAACACGTAGACGGCGCTGTTGAAGATGCTGTCATTTTCGCCGATAGGCTGTCCCTTGTCGGCGGCCAGAGCTTTGCCTTCCGCGCTCTCGTTGTCTTCGGAGGTGCGGAAGGTTTCAAAGTCTTCTCCGCCCCTGATCTTCGTCATGATCTCCTGGGCCTTTTCGGCATCAGAAATCTGGATCACCTGTACAAAGATGAAGTCCTCGGGAATATAGAGATAGGGGATCTCCATACTGGCACTATACTGGGAATAGGCGCCGTCCTGATAGCTGTCCTTAAAAACAAGGGTGGCGTACTCATCATAGATATCCTTCAGCTCCGCGTCGCTCACATTCCGCTCGGCGATGAAGTGCTCCTCAAGCTTTTCCGCATACTTGCTCGCCAGGGCGGAATGCTCGTTGCGCGCCACGAAGGTCTTTTGACTGATGCCCATTTTGGAGAAATAGTTGGCCAGCATCGACACCGCATAGGTCTCGGGATCGGGAGAACCGGAGGACTGGGCGCTGGACAGGATCTGCTCCTTCAGATTGGTCAAGGTATCCTGCGCCGACTGGGCGACCTCCGCTTTCTCTTCATCCGTCAGCGTGATCCCCAGCTCCTTGGCCACCTGGACGTTGATCTCAGCGTCGATCAGGTTGTTGAGGATATCGTTTTTCAGGCTCTGCATGCCCGCCTCGGTGGTCGTATCATAGGCCTTTCCATAGCCAAAGGAGGCGTACATATTATACATCTCAATGTTGGAATAATAGTTATTGACGGCGATGGCGAACTCGTTCTTGGTGATCTTCGCCCCGTTCACGGTGGCCACAGCCTTGTTGCGGGTGAAGTAGTTGTCCCCGAAAGCATCCTTCTGGAGAAGCATGATCAGACCGGCGGCCAAAATAATAAGGGCCAGCGCCGCAACGGCGATGAGAAGAATTTTCCTGGTTTGACGTTTCATAGTTTGTACTCCTGCTTTTTTCTAAACAATCCTGTGAATTATAGTATAAAAGACCGCCCTTGTCAATTCAAAGGCAGTCCCTTCCGTGCTTTTTTCACGATTATTCCTTTTTTTGCCTCACATCGTCAACCGAAGGAAGGCGGCCATGCCGCCGGTGCGGCCTTCACGCCGGTAGGAATACAGGTTCGACGTCTCCCGCGTGCAAACGCCCATGAGAAAGATGTGCTCCGGGATCGCGCCCTGCTCCATAAACTGACAGGCGGCCACCTGCCACAGGTCCACGGTGGGATTGCCCCGCTCGTTGACGCCTCGAAGGGGGCAGATGGGGAAGGCTGTCTCAAAGTCCTCGCATACATCCTCTCCCACCTCGAAGCATTTGGGGCAGATGGATGGGCCCACCCCGCAGAGCATGTCCCTGGGATCGGAGCCATAGACCTTCCTCATCTGGGCGATCACGTTGCCGCCGATACGCCCCAGTGCCCCGCGCCAGCCGGCGTGGCAGAGGCCGATGGCCTTTTGAACGGGATCGAAGAAATAAAACGCCATGCAGTCGGCGTGACCGGTGATCAAGGTGACGGCGGGATCGTTGGTGATGAGCCCGTCACAGGGCGGCATGCTCTCCCGGGTATAGCCCCGGCCCAGATCCCGTCGGTCCACCGGAAGGACCGTGATCCCGTGCTCATAGCTGTCCATGACCATGGAATCGACGGGGAACCCCGCGCCGCGGCTAAAGCGGCGATAGTTCTCCATGACATCGGCTCGCTCGTCGTGGGTGAAACTCAGATTCAGCCCTGTGAAAGGAGCCTTGCTCACGCCGCCGATCCGTGCGGAAAAGCCGTGGTCGATCTCCGGCCGCGCCGAAAAAGCGGGCAGCGTATAAATACCTACGCCTGCCTGCTCCTGGTAGGCATACCCGGTCCGGATCCGCCTATATGCTTCTGTAAACGCGGCTCTGTCCATCACGCACCGGTATTTTCGTCCAGCAGCCGCTGCAGCTCCTCCATGAAGGTCTGTGTGTCCTTGAACTCCTTATAGACGGAAGCAAAGCGCACATAGGCCACCTCGTCCACGCCCTTGAGCTGCTTCATGACCATCTCCCCCAGCGCCGCCGTGGAGATTTCGGAATCCAGGGAGTTGTTCACCTCCCGGACGATCCGATCCACCATCTGATTCTGCACGTCTGTGGAGATGGGCCGCTTCTCACAGGCTTTGCGGATACCCGTGGCGATCTTCTCCCGCTCGAAGAGCTCCCGGCGCCCGTCGCGCTTGACCACCATGATGGGATTCTCCTCGATCCGCTCGAAGGTAGTGAACCGGCGTCCGCACTGTATGCACTCCCGCCGACGACGAATGGCCGTGCTATCCTCGTTGGGACGGCTATCGACGACCTTGCTCTCCATGCTGCCGCAGTAACGACACTTCATTGGCTTGTCCTCCGATGGCAAAACTTTACTTGTACAGTATAGCATAGTTTTCCCGGCCCCGGCGCGATGGATTCTGTAAACATGCTATTAACATTTACGCCGGATATTCCCTCATGTCAACCAGGATCACGTCCTCTCCGATCTTCTGGATACGGCAGAAAGGGATCACCAGTCCGTCTCGAACTTTGATGAGCCCCAGCATGCTCCTCTCCCCGGGGACGACAATGGCTAAAATCTGTCCCGTGCACAGATCCAGCTCCAGGTCCGTCACACAGCCCAGCCGCCCGCCGTCACACACATTGATGACTTCCTTGCATTTCAAATCCGAAAACGTCGTCCTCAATTCCATAGGCGCCTCCTTCCGGTCCTATTCTATGCCCATCAATTCGCTGTCAGAACTTGACGAATGAGCAATAAACATATAAGATACTATTGCTGTACAAAAAACGGAAGGAGGGGCTGACAACGGTGAAAAAGGTATTGCTGGCTTTGTTGCTGCTATGCCTGGCGCTCCTGGGCTGTCAACGGGCGACCCAGGTGGAAGCCCTTGCGCCCACGCCCGCGGCCACAGAAGCAGCGACGCCCACGCCGATCACCCCGCCCAGCCCTTCGATTCGACAGGTCCTCATTTATGCGGCCTCGCCTACCCCCTCCCCTACCGTGCCGCCTACGCCTTCGCCCACGCCCACGCCCTCTCCCATCCCCACGCCCACGCCCACGCCGACGCCGACGCCCACGCCCACGCCGATGCCGACGCCCTTTACCATCGTGTGGATGACCGACACCCAGATCCTCAGCCGCGATTATCCCAACGTGTTCAACTGTATTCGGGATTGGGTGCTGGAAAACCGTGAAAAGGAGAACATCCAGTTCGTCATACACACAGGAGACGTGATCGACGCTTACAGCACCGCCATGTTTGAAAACGCCGCCAACGCCCTGGTCCCCATCTTCGAAACGATCCCCGGCATGGTGGTCAGCGGAAACCACGACGTCGCCAACTTTGGGCGGAGCCAATGGTACTTCACCCACCGTCCCTACGCTCAATTGGTCCAGAAAGAAGGACAAACCTATAGGGATGGCGACGCTGCCTACGTGACCTTCCATGCTGGCGAAACCGATTTTCTGGTGTTCGGTATCGGCTATGATGTGACGTGCACCGCCTGGATGAACGAGGTCATCGCCCAGCACCCCGATCATGTGGTGATCGTCGCCGTTCATAAAGGGCTTCAGGAGAACGGCACTTTCTTCCATCAAACAAGGGCTATCTTTCTGGACGTGATGCCCCATTGGCCCAATTTCCGGCTGGTCCTGTGCGGGCATATACGCGGCTCCTTGCTCCGCACCGACTGGTTTGACGACGATGGAGACAAGAAGCAGGATCGATCCGTCGTCACCATGATGTTCAATTATCAGGATGATCGCAAGAAAGGTCTTGGATTTATCCGCCTGCTGCGGTTTTCTCCTGTGGATCACAGCATAGAGGTGCTGACCTACTCCCCCTGGTACGATCAATGGGGATACCCTCGAGTAAACGCCTCGGATAACCATTTCACGCTGGAAAACGCCTGGTAACCCGATCTGAAACACAGCATGGGACTGTCGCTCAGGCGACAGTCCTTTTTCGTCACGCCCGACATCTATACCCGCATAGTATAGGGTATCTTTCTGAAAGGGAGGTATGTTA
>JAEEGL015822346.1_pt1 | contig 15737 bp, 10 predicted proteins | sample 9134231 | NCBI WGS metagenome assembly JAEEGL01 (sample SAMN16246548, study PRJNA631951) | gut metagenome | biome: gut microbiome; feature: rumen; material: fiber-attached | host: Bos | place: Iran: Karaj | collected 2018-10
CGATTCCCGCTTTGCGAGCCTGTGATGCCTGGAAACGGCGGGGTATACGGTACATTCTGCCGTCTTTGATCAAACAGGCTCCTGTTTGATGAAACTGAAATGGAACGCCTCGGTTCATGCACTGGCGGCGAACATCCAGCACCCATTCGTAATCCAGCGGCCGCACGTTTTTGCCCGATTCTCCTGAACAAGCCACCTCGCAGATACTGCCGTTCAGATACTTTTCGAGATCGACGGGACCAAGCATGGGACCGAGGATGACCGTTTTATGCTTGATCGGAAGCTCCGCGAAGATCGGCAGCCGGAAATCCGCCCGATCCTGGTTTTCGCAGGTGCAGCCTACGATAACGTTATCATAGCCGTCTCCCCAGTCCGCCGGCGCACATTCCGGAAAGCGCTCGATGCGCTTTGTGAAAAAGTAAAACAGGCAGTCGTCGCGGCGTTTGATCATTTCCCAGCATTCATTACGCCATTCGTCTGCGTCCTTCAGCAAAAAATCCGAGGTAAAGCAAGTCATGACAACAGAGCCGGGCGCGATCTTCGGCGTTCCGTCACGCTTCTTCTTTAAAGGCAGATCGAAGTTCTGCGTTTTGCGGCATTGTTCCGACGAAACCGGGCTGCCGTATGCTTCATCCTGCCGATAAACATAGCAGTAACGGCATCCTTCGGAGTATTTCGTGCAGCCGTGCCAGGGATTCCACCCTGCGTATTTTTGCTCACTCATATTTCATTCTGTCTTTCAACAAGACTCATCAAGCTGCTGATCCGGTTCATTCTGTTCTTCCCACCTTCAAGATCAAGACAGATTATACCATAGGACTTGCCGATTAGGAACGGGATTCCGGAAGTTCGTTTTTCGGACTTCCGGAAGTCTCCTTTGGAAACACGAAAAGGGCGGGATTGTATGTCCCGCCCTTCTTCAGTCTATTGTCCCTGTCTTACCGTATCCAGGTACCCTTTCACGTCGCCGGCTAAGACCAACTCCGCGTAGGCGGCGGGATCGTTGTAGATCAGGTAATCCAGTTCCCGGCGGTCAAGCCAGGTCTCCACGAACTTCCGTTCCACGGCGAGGGTATCAATGGCAATCAGAGTTTCGTCCGGGCACCGCGCCTCCACGCTGGCCGTGTCCATATTGAAAGCCCATTTTGTTCCCGTCATTTCTTTGTCTCCTTGTACCGAACGCCTGAAGCGTCTTCACCGGGCCTTTGCCCTGCATATTCCCTATGAAAATCTGGATGCCTATAACCATGAACCGATCTCCCTGAAGTCTGAAGACCTGTTTGACAAGATCGTTACCCGTCGTCGGGGCGGCTATTGCTATGAAATGAACGGGTTTTTCTACGCCGTTCTCCGGGAGATGGGTTTTTCCGCATACGGGGTAACCACGCGCCTGAGCCGGGGCGGAGAGCCCTTCGGCGCGCCGACGCATCGCCTGAATATTGCGGAGGCCGACGGGGTGAAGTACATCTGCGATGTGGGCTTAGGGATGGAGTGCTTCGTGGAGCCGCTGCGGCTGGAGTTGGGAACGGTCCAGCGGATCCGCGGCATGGAATATCGGGTGGTCCCCAGCGCCGATCCCTGCGCGGAGTACACGGTGGAGGTCCTTCGTGAGGCCGGGTTCCAGCCCTGCATGGGCTTTATCGACCGCCCTGCACGGGAGGAGGATTTCACCGTACTGAACTACTATACGAGCCAGTATCCCCATTCCCCCTTCCGCGTGATGTTCATCATGAACCGCTTTACGGAAACCGGCAGATTTACCATGTTTAATCTCACCTTGACCTGCCGGGACGGGGAAATAACGGAATCCAGGACGGTGGAATGGGAGGATCTGCCCCGGGTGCTGCGGGAATGCTTTGGCCTGGACTGCCTGCCGAATCGGAAGCCGGAGCCTCCGCGGATGCCGTAAGGATCGAGGCGAGAAGCTGAAACCCGTTGATCCTTCTCGCTGTCGAATGAGCGAAACCTTTTTTGCACACAAAAAACGCCCGTCCGGAATCGGTTTTACGGGGGTATGTGACCGATTCCTTCGGGAGAACGCTTGAATGGTATTCAAGAGGCATTTATGCCAGACGAGGAAATGACCGGTTTTCGAAAGGAAACGGGTCATTCTTCATTCTGCGTGGAGAAAAGATGAACGACGAATCGATACGAGCAAAGATTCCCATCGGCGATGACCGGAGCAAGCGAGATTGATCCATGCCGCCCGGTTGCGTCTGTTGCCCGGCATCCCTTGTTTTGTCAACATATTGTGTGTTTTATCGTGTATTTTGCCAAATAGACACAACATTTCTCATCCAAATAACGTCATTATTCTTGCTTTTTAACCGGCAAGGCGGTATAATACGTTAATAAATTGCCGAAATGCGGCTATACTCAAATCGGCTTTTTCGGGATGGTTTTCATCCTGCACGTTTGCTGCTTCTTCAAAGGGAAAAATGATCCGAACGACGGATCCGAAAGGGAGATCTTCCGGAAAAGTGAGAAATGACTCATGATACTGAGCGTGATCGTTCCAGTCTACAATGTGGAAGCTTATCTTGCCGATTGCCTGGACAGCTTGCTGGCATGCGATCTCACGGATTGTGAGATCATCCTGTCGTTCAGGGATTCTCAGGACCGAAGCAAAGAAATCTGCGATCAGTATTGCTCAAGATTCTCGTTTGTTCGGTTGATTTCACAGGATGGGACGGGCCTTTCCAATGCCCGCAACTGTGCGATGCAGGTTGCCTGCGGGGATTATCTCCTGTATGTCGACAGCGACGACCGGGTGGACAGCGCAGTACTGGGTGAACTGATTCGGCGAATTCGGGAAGGAAGCATCCACGCAGACCTGGTGGTAACGGATTTTTACCGGGTGGTATATCCTGCCCAAAAACTTGAGCCGGTTTTTCAGATTGGCGAAACGACGCAGGATCAATATGGCATGCAGTTTTTTCCCCATATGCTCCGCCGAAGGCAATGCTTTTGGAATGTTTGGCGGTATATCTATCGCCGCAGCTTTTTGGAAGAAAACCACTTGTCTTTTCGGGAGAATACGCTCAGCGAAGACGTTGATTTCACAACGAAGGTGATCCTTTCGGAACCGGCGATCTTGTTTTCCCACAGCCCGTTTTATTGCTACAGCGTTGGCCGCGGAGCTTCTCTTATGGATCAGATAACGCTGCAGAGAGCGCAGGATACCGTCGGCGTCCTGTCCGATTCGATCCGGCGGCTCAGAGAATCGTCGTTTCCTTATCGGGAAACGATGGCGGCGCAATACCAGTTTGAGTATATCCTGTCCATCGCGCTGGCGGCGGAGGTGGACATCCGGGATCGGGGCGCGGCGATGGCCCTGTTCTCCGGACACAGAGAAGTGCTGCGCGACAGCGTGGACCCGGTGGTGAGCGCGTTTGCTCTCTTTCTCCGCATTGCCGGCGTCAAGGTCAGCGCGGAGCTGCTTCATCTGCTGAAGAAGATTCGTCACCGTATCAAGGGAAGAAAATAACGAATTGGAGGAACGCCACAGTGATCATTACAAGAACACCGTTCAGGGTCAGCTTCGTGGGGGGAGGCAGCGATCTTGCATCTTTCTATCGCAGACATGAAGGCTGCGTGCTCTCGACCACCATCAATAAATACATGTATGTGGTGATCCACCCCACCTTCAACCGGGATGAGACCATCGTTAAGTATAATAAAACCGAGATCGTCGGGAATTGCCGGGAGATCCAACATCCCATTGCCAGACAATTACTGCTGGACCATCAGATCGACGGCGTGGAGATCGTCAGCACGGCGGACATTCCTTCCGGGACCGGCCTGTCCACCTCCAGCGCCTATACCGTCGGCCTGATCCATGCGTTATATGCCTATCAGGGCAAGTATTGTTCTCAGGAGCGCATCGCCCGGGAAGCCTGCGAAACAGAGATCGACAAGCTGGGGGAACCCATCGGAAAGCAGGATCAGTACGGCACTGCGATCGGCGGGCTCAAAATCATCCGTTTCCTGAAGGATGATACTGTTGAAGTGGAGCCGCTGACGCTGCGCAGGACGCTGCGGGAGGCGCTGGATGAGAATCTTCTGCTGTTTTACACTGGGATGACCCATTCTGCGGGGGAGATCCTGAAGGAGCAGAGCGCAAATGTGACCTCAGAGGAGGACAAGTACCGCAATCTGGTCAGGATGACGGAATTGGTATATGAATTGCGGGAGGCCCTGTCCGATGAGAATCTGGACCGGTTCGGAGAGATCCTCCATGAAAACTGGCTGCTGAAGCGGCAGCTGGCCAGCAAGGTATCCAACGGCGCAATCGATAAGTATTACGACCTGGCTCTGGCAAACGGCGCGTTGGGCGGAAAACTGCTGGGCGCAGGGGGCGGCGGATTCTTGCTGTTCTACTGCCCGAAGGAGAATCAGCCTCGCCTTCGCAGCGCGCTGTATAATTTGGTGGAGCTTCCGTTCCACATGGAGCAAAGCGGCACCAAAGTGATCTACATCGGTGAAAAAGACTGGGATTGAAGGGAGAAAGGCATGAAAGCATTGGTGGCCGGCGGCGCCGGTTTTATCGGAAGCCATCTCATCGACGCACTCCTACGCGAAGAGGATGAAGTGGTATGCATCGACAATTTCTTTATCGGGACCAGGGAGAATATCGCGCATTTGAAGAATGAGCCCCGGTTTACGTTCTATGAGCAGGATTTGACCGAACTGGACGCCGTGCAGCGTATCTTTGAGAAGGAAAAGCCGGATTATGTGTTCCATCTGGCCGCCAATTCGGATATCCAGGCCAGCGCAAACGAGCCGATGATCGAATACCGGAACACCTATTCGACGACGGTCGTTCTGCTGGAGTGCATGCGCCGCACCGGTGTGAAGAGATTCTTCTTTGCATCGACGTCGGCTGTCTACGGGGATCTGATGGGCTCTGAGGTCAGCGAAGAAGCGGTCGCGCTGAAGCCGATCTCTTACTATGGCGGAGCTAAGCTCGGGTCGGAAGGGATGATCTCTTCCTATGCCTACATGAATGACATGAGCGTTCTGGTATTTCGTTTCCCCAATGTGATCGGGCCGCGGCTGACCCATGGGGTGATTTTTGACTTCGTGAAACGGCTGAAAGCGGACCCGTCCCATCTGCGCATTCTGGGCGACGGCACGCAGAGCAAGCCGTATATTTATGTCCTGGACCTGGTAGATGCGATCATGCGATTCAAGGATGTGTCCAAGGGTGTGACGCTGTACAACGTCGGTGTGGATACCCAAAGCAGCGTTACCCGCATTGCTGAGATCGTCTGCGAGAAAATGGGACTGACCGGCATCCCCTTTGAGTACACCGGCGGACGGGGCGGCTGGAAGGGCGATGTTCCGGTATTTCAGTATAATCTGGACAAGATCCACGCTGCAGGATGGAAAGCAAGCATGACCAGCGACGAAGCGGTTGCGAGGACCGTGGAAAGTGTGATCTGAGTGCAGGCAGTCATTATGGCAGGCGGAAAAGGGACGCGTCTGCGGGCGATCACGAACGATGAGATCCCGAAGCCAATGGCGCCTGTGGCGGGAAAACCGATCCTGGAACGGCAGATGGAGCATTTGCGGGAGCAAGGCATCCTGGACGTGGTGCTGATCACGGGGCATCTCGGAGAAAAGATCCGGGAATACTTCGGGGACGGGAGCCGTTTCGGACTCCGCATCAGGTACATCACTGAGGAGACCCCGCTGGGTTCTGCCGGAGCGCTTTCCATGCTGCCGCCGTTGTTGGAGGGGCCGACGTTCCTCCTGCTTTTCGGAGACGTGCTGTTCGACGTGGACCTGGGGCGGATGGTGCGGTTTCATGAGGAAAAGAAAGCCATGGCCACGCTGTTTGTCCATCCTAACGGCCACCCCTTTGATTCCGACCTGGTGGTCTGCGGGGAGGAAAGCCGGGTCATGCGGTTTGATTCCAAACACAATGTCCGCAGCGGCTGGTATCACAACCTGGTCAACGCGGGCCTTTACGTGATGGATCGTGGGATCTGCAGCCATGTGCCCGAAAACACCAAGGTCGATCTGGAAAAAGAGCTCCTGAGCGGCCTGGTGGAGCGCGGAGCGCCGATTTACGCTTACCGTTCTCCGGAATACGTTAAAGACGTGGGAACCGTGGAACGTATTCGTGCTGCGGAGGAGGAACTGGAAAGCGGTTTTGCCGCTTCAAGGAATCTGAAAAGACGGCAGAAAGCCGTTTTTCTGGACCGGGACGGGACTGTGAACGTAAAGAACGGCCTGGTTTATCGGGAGGATCAATTGGAGCTTGAGCCGGGCGCGGCAGAGGCGATACGAGTCATCAACCGGTCCGGGTATCTGGCCATCCTGACCACCAATCAACCGGTGGTCGCCCGGGGCTTGTGTCAGCCGGAGGATGTTGAGCGCATCCATGCGAAGCTGGAAACGCTTCTTGGCAGGGAAGGCGTCTGGCTGGACGATATTTTCTACTGCCCTCATCATCCGGACAAGGGTTATCCGGAAGAGAACCCCGCGTATAAGATCCCCTGCCGCTGCAGGAAGCCGGACATCGGGATGCTGGAAGCCGCCGCTGCCAGGTACAACATTGACCTCTCCGCCTCATGGACAGTGGGAGATACGACGGTGGATATCCAGACGGGGATAAACGCGGGGACCCATACCGCGCTTGTCCTGACCGGAGATGCCGGGCGGGACGGGAAATACGACGTTCAGCCGGAGCTGGTCGCGGACGATCTGCTGACGGCGGTCAATACGATGCTGAAAGGAACAAGGTAGGGAGAAGAACATGAAAGACTACAGAAAAGAGATCGCGGCTTATATCGATCACGAGGTTGAAACCCTTCGCGCACTGGACAAGGATGCGATCAATGATGCGCTGAATCTGCTGCTGGAAACCATGGAGAAGGGGAATACCGTATTTGTGTTCGGGAATGGCGGCAGCTCCGCCACCGCCTCCCATTTCCAGAACGATTTCAACAAGGGCGTATCTGAACACACGGAGAAGAAATTCAATTTCCTGTGCCTGAACGACAATGTGGCGACCGTGATGGCCGTTGCCAATGATATCGGTTTTGAAGAAGTGTTCCGCTTCCAGCTCCGGGGGCATATCAAGCCCGGCGACGTGGTGCTGGCGATCTCCGGCAGCGGGAACTCAAAGAATGTGATCAACGCGGTGGAGTATGCGAAGGAGCAGGGCTGCCGGGTGATCGGCCTGACGGGCTTCGGAGGCGGAAAACTGCGGCAGCTGGCGGACGTATCCCTGCATGCGCCGATCAACAGCATGCAGATCACAGAGGATATCCACATGATTTTCGATCACCTGATGATGAGCATCTTCTACCGGGATCTCTGCGGGATCGAGCATATCAAGGATTGATCAAACAAGGGAGTGGCTCAATGAAAAAGAAAATACGATTGAATTCCTACGATTTGTTTTTTGCCTGATCGTATGCATGCGCCGCTTAAATAGAAAAGCACATTTTAACGGAGGATATCTTGCTGTTGATGTGTTTTTCGTCATCAGCGGTTTCTTTCTCATGAGCCACTTCCTTCGTGACACCCAGGCGGCAAATGAGACGCCTGAATTGAGCGCACTTCGTTATTTGAAGGGCCGAATCGCTCGTGTATTGCCGCATCATATCTTTGCATGGGTTTGCATTGCTTCTCTTCGATCTTTGTGACAAAGCAATACGGCCTAAAGCTTGTGCTTTCCAAGTGCGCCTGGGATTTCCTATCGCTTCGCGCTACGGGATTGGGTACAGAAGAAGCCATCAACGGTTTCACATGGTATCTAAGCGCAATGCTGATCGGCTCATATCTGATTTACTGGACATTGTGCCGCAATCAGAAAAGGGCAATTCTGCATATATATTATATCCCCTATCGTCTTCTTCTGCGTCATGAGCTTCATTTGGGGAGAAGGCGGGCACCTGAACTACTGGACCCAGATTTCCCATGTCATGACATATGGCTTTTGGCGCAGTCTGGCAGAAATGGGACTGGGCTGTATGGCCTGCGCAATCGTTGAGCATTTTTCGCGGAAGAGTGAAAAACGTTCGAGGCCTGAAGATTCTGATCACCGTGGCGGAACTGGCAGGATGGGGCGTCATTATCAAACATTGCTGGTTTGGATACAACACGAAGGGCTTTCAAATCCCGGTTATGGTGTTTTTCCTGCTTATCCTGACATTCCTCTATGAGAGCTATTTGGATTTGCTGTTGGATAATCGTGTCAGCGCATTCCTGGGAAAAATCAGCTTCTACATGTATATCAATCAATTGATCGTCATCCGACCGGTCCAGTTTTACAAATTGCCGTTTTCTCCGCTTTTGACAGCGGTCTTGACGATCTCCGCAATTTTCGTTGTCTCTCTGTTCTCCGCATGGTTTGTGAAGATATTGGGAAAAAAGATAAAGACCCGATGTGCTATCATGTCGTGATACAATAGAACTATCATCAAAAACAACGTAGAAAGAGTGCAGAAGTATGCCAAAAGTAACTGTCCTGATGCCTCTTTATAATGGCATCCAGTACATCAGAGAGTCCCTGGATTCTATCCAGGCGCAGACATTCACAGATTGGGAATTCATCATTGTGAATGATTTCGGCAGCGATGACGGCTGTGCGGACGTGATCCGCGAATATGCGGAAAAGGATCCGAGGATCAAGCTGGTTCAGGCGGAGGAACGCCTGGGCCTTGCCGCTTCTCTGAATGTTGGGCTGGATATGGCACAGGGAGAGTATGTGGCTCGGGTGGACGCGGACGATCCTTCCGTGCCGGAGCGCCTGGAAAAGCAGGTTGCCTATTTGGATGCACATCCGGAGGTCTGCTTGTGCAGCAGCTGGCAGAGATCGATTACCCCGACGACGAGTTATATCCAGAAGGTCGCTTTTGAAGCCAAAGAATTGGAAGCAGCCATGCTTTTCGGCTGCGAGATCAGTCATTGCGGGGTAATGCTGCGGAAGCAAACTTTTGACGAACATCAGTGGCGCTATGATCCTACCTATTTGGGAGAAGATTTCGAGCTTTGGACCCGGGCAATGAATGAGGGCGCCATCATGGTGAATCTGCCGGAACCGCTGGTGAGCCATCGCTGGGGGTTCGGCAATATCAGCATCGCAAAAGGGGAGAGTTTGCGGAATGAGGTACGGCGCCTCAGCATGCGCGGCATTGGCTGGCTGGGCGTGGACACCTCCTGCTATGATCCGATGCTGTTTTCCGGCTGGCGGAACAAGCCAACGGAGTTCGCAAAAGCAGATCGCAAGTGGTTTCTGAGTCAGTGCCGCGATCTGCTCATGGAAATCTTCGAGAAAAACAGGGAATGTCATCGTTATGATGAGCATGCCCTGAAAAAAGTCCTGCTTCAGCGGTGGGACTGGGCAAGGGAATCCTGCGGCATTTCCTTTACCCGCCATGAATACGGGGAGTTTGACCCGATTGATACCACGCCTGCGGTCAGTGTTGTGCTGCCGACCAGCTGCTGCGTCATGGAACTCAGCAAAACGATCGACAGCGTTCTTGCGCAGACCTATTCTGACTGGGAACTGCTGGTGGTGAATGATTTCAACAGTGACGACGGCACTGTGGAACTGGCGGAGATGTACGCCTTCCTTGACCCGCGCATCCGCCTCATTCAGGCAGAGACCAGTTTGGGACTCATTGAGTCCCTGAATCTGGGTATGCGGGAGGCACAAGGACAGTATATCGCGAGATTGGATACTGGCGACACCGCGCTGCCGGAGCGATTTGCCAAACAAGTCGCGTTGATGGATGCGTATCCGGAGATCGGCATCTGCGGGACCTGGCAAAAACACTATGCAAAAGACAAGGATTGGGTATTCGAGGCAACGGCGGATCAGAAGCTGCTGAAATGCCGGCTGCTCTTTTGGCGCGAACTGTGCTGCACCACAATGATGCTGCGGCGCAGTGCAATGCTGGACCACGGATTGTTCTTTGACCCAAACGCGCAGGCTGAGGATTTCGATCTGTGTTCGAGAGCCCTGCCTTATATGGAAATCGTCAATATCCCGGAGGTGCTGAGTACCTGTAAGGATGGGAGCAAGACCACTCCCGAACAAGCGCAGAGAATTGACGTGGAAAGCGGAGAAATCTCAGCAAGGACCATCGGGGCTATTCTGGGAATCAAGCTTCAGCCGTGGGAATGCCGGCTGTTGAACAGTCATATCAGCCCGATCTCCGAAGGAGCAAACCGCGCTTCTGAGCTTGAGCGGCTGAAAGAAATCCTCAAAGAAATATGGGAACGCAATGAGGAAACGGGTTTCTTTGATTCGCAAACCCTGCTTCAAACGCTGACGGCAAAATGGTACTGGGCAAAGGACGGGGCGGACTGGAAACAAAACAGCTTTGAATCAGTACGGACGGCTGACGATGCGTTTGCGGAACAGTACGAGCCTTCCTTGCAGGAAAAATACCGAATTTTCCAAGAAGAGAATCCTGGCATTGCCCAGAGAGCAAAGAAGGTTATTAAGAGAATTCTCCGTCCGCTGGCAAATGGTTCGAGAAAACTCGTCAAAGCGTTGTTCAAAGATGTGCTTATGGCTATGGACAAGAGCGTTGAACATTGGACCTGGGAACGTTTCAAGCGGATTGACAAAAAGATCGAACAGTGGACGATGGAACGCTTTAAGCGAACCGATAAGCAGATTGAAAAATGGACATGGGAGAGGTACAAAAGGATAGAGGGCCTTTTCCAGAGTGCGCCGCTGATTGAGGAAACGATACAGAACAATGCCGCAGAATTGCGCATTCCATACCGGTATCAGGAAGGTGAACGTATCAGACTTCTGTTCCTTTTTCAGATGCCTTCGTTTTGGCCGAGCTGGGCGTCGCTGTATGAATCCTGCATAAAGGATGAACGGTTTGAGGTTCATTTTGCGCTCCTGGATGAGGAGTTCGGCGACACGACACAGATGGCAGGAGCAAGGGAATTCCTGGAAGAGCGCAATATTCCATATGCGGAATACTCTGACCTTCTCCTTGCACAGATCCGGCCGCATGTCCTTGTGCTGCAGACACCTTATGACGCTTGGCACAGAATGCCGCATGTGCGCTCTGAAGCGATCAGAAAAAAAGGAATCCGGATCGTTTATATCCCGTATGGGGTCGAAATTGCTGATACGGAAGACGCCCATCACGACCACTTTGAAACAGCGGTCATCAACTGCTGGAGAGTCTACACTTTGTCCGAAGCCATGCGGCAGGAGTATGTGGCACATTGCATCAATTCGGCGGCGGTGCGCGGTGTTGGCCATCCGAAATTTGACGGTCTGTATCATAAAGACCAGTTTCCGCTGTCCCCGGAGCTGTCCGAACGTATTGGCGGCAGACGGATCATCCTCTGGCATCTGCACTTCCCAAAATTTATACCTCAGCCCGGCGGCCGCAGGGTCATGGCCACGCCATATCTGGAGGAATATGTATCCTTCGCCAAATACCTGTCTTCTTACCCGGATTGCTTTTTCATCGTTCAGATGCATCCCAAGTTTTTGGATTGCAAAGAACCGCTCAAACAAAGCGCGGTTTTGCTGCAATCCCTGGTTCGAGAACTGGAGAATGTTTATCTTGACCTGGATGATGATTATCGCCCGTCACTGCTGAACGCAGACGCCATTATTTCAGACCGCAGCGCAGTCATGATCGAAGCGGCAACGGTCGGAGTTCCGGTTCTTTATATGTCCAATGCCGACTATTATGAACCCATGACCGCAGCAGTATTGCCGCTGGTGGAAAGCTATGAGCAGGGACAGACCTGCGTGGATATGGTCGCTTTTGTGAAGCGCTGCCGTCAGGGTCTGGACCTGAACCGGGATGCGCGCAATGCGGCGTTCCGGCAGTGCATCCCCTTCTTTGACGGGAGATGTGCAGATCGGATCAAGGAAGACATCGTCCGTTCCCTGGAGGAAGAGGAGCACAATACTCCAGAATACCGTTTTGCCCTGCAGACGGCGCAGCTTGAGGAACGGCTAAGCAGACTGGAAGAGCGGTTTGCGGAACGACTGAATGACCAGACCGCTTTGATGAACCGTACAGTATCTATGGAGCGGGAACAGGCGGTGCATGACATCCTTCCGGCCATGGATGTGACAAAGGAGCAGGTTGAACGTCGGCTGGATGATTTCTCCGAACGGATGACAGAAGCGTTTGCTTCGCAGCAGAAGCAGGTAAAGGATTCCATCCTCCCGGCTGTGGATCAATCTGTGGAGCATTGGACCTGGGAGCGTTACCGCAGGGTGCAGCGGGAAAATGAACAGCTTCGCCGTCAGATCGACTATACCTACCGGGATATTATGGTAGTGCTGGAAAAGCAGCTTGCATTTGCGGGAAAGCACTCCTTGTCTCTGCTGACGGAGCATCCCCTGGCGTTGGACAGCCTGGATACCCAATACCCCCACGGTACGATTCGCGACAATACCCGCTTCCCGCGCTTTATCAAGAAGTGCGAGAGTATCTTTGGCATGGATCGGGGCATGGCTTTTCTCGATCTCGGCTGCTCCGGCGGCGGTATGGTGCTGGACGCCGCGCTTCGCGGTCATCTGGGTATCGGACTGGAGGGAAGCGACGCATCCCTCACCGCGCAGCGGGCAGAATGGCGGCTGCTGCGGGACAACCTGTTCACCTGCGATATTGCAAAGCCTTTTGTCCTGTTGGATCGTACAACGGATCAGCCCAAGCAGTTCCATGTGATTACCGCTTGGGAGGTTTTGGAGCATATTCCCGAGGCGGATATGCCCATGCTGCTGTCCAACATTGCGAAACATCTGCTGCCGGAGGGCATTTTTGTCGCATCCATAGCGAATTATGATGATATTGACCCCGATAGCGGCGTCAACTGGCACGTAACGCTTCATCCCTACGCCTGGTGGAAGGAATACTTTGAACAGGCGGGCTTCATCGTTTGCTCCGAACTACTTGATCCTGCGGATCTGGCTCGCGGCGGCTACAATCCGCCGAATGCTTATTTGCCTCCCAATCAGAACGTGGATTCAGAGCGCTGCTTCCACCTGGTAGCACGGCGGAGACAGCCTGCTGAAACTGAGGAACAGAACAAATGACTATTGCGATCACGATCGGATTGGCTGTTGTCGCGCTGATCCTGTTGTTTCCGAAGCCCCTGCGCTGGACGATCAAACGCGTAGGGCCTGTGCTGCTTCTTGCTCTCTGCTTTGTTTCTCTGATCCTGTTCTTCCGCCTTTCCGGGCGTACTGCAGTTACCATTACCGCTACGGGAGAAAGAAATGAACTGGCTGAAGGAAAAGAGATTTGGCTGAAGAGCGTGATCGTTGACGGAAAGGAATATCCGGCGCAGGAACTCTTTTCCAAGGGGTGGATCCCCGAGGAAGGTTATCTGAAGTGGAGAGGATATGATCTCCCGGATTATTTTCAGGATACGATCACGGGGAAAATCCCATCCGGCAAAATCATCAAGCTGGTATTTGAAACCAGCAAATGGCGCGGGATCGTAGCGGTTGAAACAGAGACAGAACGCTATTTATTCGATACCTACAGTCCGGGAGACAAACCCAAAACACAGACCGCGATGCTGGAGATCCCGGGCAAAGCAACCGCGTTCGTCGTGAATGGAAAATCGCTGATATTCGGCCTGCTGGGCGGACTTACCTTCCTTGCCGTGGCGTTTACCGCCATCGATTTCTTCCGCAAACGAAAAGGGAGGAACGGGGATACAGGGGCGGAGTCCGCGGCGGTTACTCATCGGGAAATATGGCTGGACGCGATCAAGAATATCGCTGCGTTTTTCATCGTTGTGATACACGCTGTCGGCACAGGGTACAGCGGTACCTTCGGAACACCCCAGTGGACGGGTTTTCTGATCCTGAATACGCTGCCGAGATTCGCCGTTCCTGTGTTCATCATGGCTTCCGGCGCACAGCTGCTCGGCAAGGAGATCCCGCTTCAAAAGGCATTGAAAAAAGCGGGCAGGGCGTTTCTGCTGCTTCTGGCGTGGAACCTGATATATATGCTGCTCAGAAGAATCCTGTGGGGCACCGGGATTGATTATGTTAAAGATATCCTGACCATTCCGGTCAAAAGCCAATTCTCCGGTCACCTCTGGTATTTTTATTTTCTGGTTTGGCTCTATTTGTTCAGTCCCATTATCAGCAGTCTCTACCGAGGGCTGACCGAAAAGCAGCGATGGTTTTTTGTTTTGATCACCATTGTGCTTCCCATGGCGCTGGTCCTCTATCAGCAGGTTTTGAAGTTGGATGCTACGAATATCGTTCCAACGACCTTCCTTTACATGACCTTCCCTTATGCCGGCATGATGGTGCTGGGACGCATGATCTATGACGGACTTCCCCGTGTACGCCATAAGGGTCTATTGAGTATACTTCTGGCGGTCGGCGGATTTGGAGCCATGCTAATCCTGACCGCAGTTTACAGCCGTGCCGGCGGGAAGCAAACGGAGTTGTTCACACCCGAAGCGCGGTTGCTCCCGGTATTGTACGGAGCCGGTGTGTTTTCGTTGGCATGGTGTATGCGGGAGGCAATGGAGAAGATTCCCGCTGCGCTGCGGCGCCTGACAAGATTCTTGTCCAAGCAGTTGTTGGGCGTATACGCTTTTCATTGCGTGATCCAATGGGCTTTGCCGTCGTTCACACTGCTTGGAATTGTGTTTACACGGACAGAGACCGCCTGGAAGACCATGGTTTTCTGCATACTGTATTATTGCATTTCCGTATACTGCGTAGCCATGGCGTCAAAGATCCCCCTGCTGCGGAAGCTGGTGACTTGAGGGCCGATGAAGATGAAGATCAAAATGCTTGAAACCCTGAAAAAACACCAGTTCTTATTTGAAGAACTGGTCAAACGTGATTTCAAAAAAAAGTATAAGAGAACGATCCTCGGTATGGCTTGGAGCATCCTTTCTCCGATGTTGACGCTTCTTGTTATGCGGTTGGTGTTTACGCGGTTTTTCGGCCGGACGACCGCCCACTATACGACCTATCTTTTCTGCGGCAACCTGGTTTTCAGCTATTTTAATGAGTCAACATCCCAGGGAATGTCCGCGCTGATGGGAAATGCAGGCATTTTCACCAAGGTGAATATCCCCAAGTACCTGTTTCTCTTCTCGAAGAATGTGCAGACGTTGATCAATTTCGGTATCACCCTGCCGGTCCTTTTCCTGTTTTGCGCACTGGATGGGATCACGTTTACCTGGAAAATGATCCTCCTGCTGTATCCAATTTGCCTGCTGGTGCTGTTCAATATCGGGATCGGACTGATCCTCTCGGCTCTGTTTGTTTTCTTTCGGGATATCCAGTACCTTTGGTCTGTTTTCACGTTGCTGCTGATGTATATGTCCGCGATTTTCTATACTGTCGACAGTTATTCCGCAATTGCGCAGCAAATGTTCCTTCTTAACCCAGTCTATGCGTTTATTCGGTATTTCCGCCTGATCATCATTGAAACCACGGTGCCGCCGCTGCAGCTCCACCTGCTGATTCTGGTTTATGCGATGCTGGCGCTGCGCGCCGGTTTCTGGATGTATAAGAAATACAATACGCGTTTCCTGTATTATGTGTGATGGGCTCCTGTTATGGCAAAGACAGCTTCTGGTACGCAGGGAGTGGACATGATGAGGGTGTTGTTCCATAACAGTTTTGGAAGGCTGTAAACGTTGTGAATCCCAGCTTTGTATTCGTTGTCTTGCTAACAAAAACTGCATGTTTTAGATATTGATCGGAAAACGGTAACTGGAAACACTGCATTATTGGGAGA
>JAEEGL016992210.1_pt1 | contig 15737 bp, 21 predicted proteins | sample 9134231 | NCBI WGS metagenome assembly JAEEGL01 (sample SAMN16246548, study PRJNA631951) | gut metagenome | biome: gut microbiome; feature: rumen; material: fiber-attached | host: Bos | place: Iran: Karaj | collected 2018-10
GATGCCATAGATATGCATACTTCAGTGGTAGAGGGTATTCATATCGATGAAGAAGCCGGGGAAGCTGTACTTACTACAAGAAACAGCGTGTATCACTGCCCTCTTGCTTATTGCAGATTCAATAAACAGGATGCGTATCCTAACATCATACCGGATTATGAGCGGTTAAAGGAAAAATATAAGGATAAGATAGAGTATCCGTCCATAGAACCCGGGAATGTGCTCCTGGTCCTGTCGAATTTCTGCGATTACTACTTCCATTCGTTATACTATGTTCCTGAGGACTCTGAGGATGGAAAATGCCTTGAGTTTTCGGGATGGCCACATGTAGGAATGTTCCAGGACAGCTACTTGATAGGAGCCGAAGGTTCTGAGATCGATCTTCGATACTTTCCGCATTATCAGAACATTGAGTTCTATTCGGAGCATACCGGCGGCTGTCCATTGTATATAGAGAATATAGGGGATGTCGTGATCTATGCCCGTACAAGCGCAGGTACCATAAAACTCGAACCCGGTGACAGAAAGAAAGCTGATAAAGAAAATGCTGAAGCAGAGACGCCTATACTTCCGGGCGGGGATTTATATCCGGCAGGTATCGTTGAATAGGCGGAAGAGATGTCAAGCATTGTGAATGCGCAGGGGAAATAGCATTTTTATGTATTGGAATCGGGTGAGTTATTTTAGTTGGATTGAGAAAGGAGACACTCATGGGAGTATTTGAAATCAGAAATAAGGCAGAACGTATGGTGGCAGCTGACATAGCTGAGATCAGTATCACATTTAAAGCGTCAGGGACAAGAACGGATAAGGTATCCGGAAGTGTAATGGATGCCTGTGAACGTTTCTTGGGAGAAATCGCAGAGCTTGGCATAGAACCGAAAGATGTACATATATCGGATGATGAGGTGTCCAGCTTGTACAATTACAGAAATGAAGAGAAAGAGGATGCGAGACGTCGTCTGGAAATCGTCACAGCAGTAGATATGAATCTTATAAACTCAATGAGATCAATTCTGCAAAAAGGTGAATATGATTTCATTTTTAACGTAGACCAAAGGCTTTCCAATGAGGCAGAACTCCACAGGGAACTTGTAAAAGAGGCTCTGCTGAAATCCGAACAATCTGCACAAGAGCTGGCTGCAAGCATGGGCATGAGGGTGGAAAGCATAGAATCTCTGGAAGAAGTGACTGATGAATCGTGGTTATGTTGCGAGCAGGAAAGAGGCATTGCAAACCATGAAAAAAGCGCTGATTATCCTAAATCGAACGAACTTGGATCCAGGCTGATCAAAAAAGAGGCAAAGATCAAGGTCAAATGGCGGATAAACTAAATAAACATATGTAGGAGTTTTCTTGATGAATCTTTATATTTCAGATCTGCATTTTGGACATAAAAACGTAATACGATTTGATAATCGGCCGTTTGCCGATGTGGATGAAATGGATCATGTATTGATCGAATTGTGGAATGGCAGAGTACAGCCGGATGATAATGTGTATATTGTCGGGGATTTATGTTATCGGAGTGAACGTCCCGCTGAATGGTATCTTCAGCAATTGAAGGGACGGAAGTTCCTGATACCGGGCAATCACGATGGACCGATTTTGGATAATCCGGAGGCATTACAGTTTTTTGAGGGCGTAGATAAGATGATGTCTATTACAGATGAAGGAAACAAGATAAGCCTTTGTCATTTCCCTATGGTAGAGTGGAACGCATATTTTAAGGGGAGTTATCACATTTACGGACATATTCATAACCGTAGGGACGAAGCTTTCGAGATCATGAAGAAGAAGGATCATGCACTGAATGCCGGATGCATGATCAATAACTATATGCCTGTAACCCTAAAGGAACTGATCATTAACAATGAGATTTTCAGAAATGGTGTTGACTTGAGTAAAGAGAGGAGGGTTTGACATGGGAAAACTTGAGGTAAGAGGAAGTGCATCTAAAACAATTGATTATGATCGTATGAAGATAAAACTTGATTTTCATGCCAAGGAGAGTACCGCGAAGGAAGCATCTCAAAAGGTGATGCGTGAATGTGAAGATTTTCTGGGTATCCTGAAAAAAGGCGGTGTTGATATTTCAAATATATCTTTATCGAAGGATTCTGTTGATCGGGGCGTGGACTATCATAATGACGGCGAGAGGGAGTATTACAGAGCAAACCGTATACTTGAAATAGAATCTGCGTTCAACATGAAAACGATTAACGATATAAGATCTATAACAAATAATTGCAATGCTCAGGTTGGTTTTCATGTTGATTATGAGTTATCCAATGAGGACATGATCAGACAGGAACTCATGATAGAAGCATTAAAGGATGCCAAAAGTCAGGCTGAGGTAATGGCACAGGCTATCGATCAAAAACTTGTAGGTCTTATATCTGCAGATAAGAATGATCCAAAACCGGATGCTGTGTTTGACTGTGAGGTCCTATGCATGTCGCTTAGCTGCGATGATGATGAAGAAGAGACGTATGATAATTCGAATGAGTTATCTGCCTCCAACAACACCTATACCGAAACCATATACACTGTTTGGGAGATAGCATGAGTAAGGTATTTATTATTCCGGACATCCATTTAAAACCATGGATGTTTGTTGAGGCGGCTAAGCATATAGATAACGGCGATTATGATGCGATCGTCATGTTGGGAGATCTGGTTGATGACTGGGAGCAGGGCGATAATCGCGAACTTTATAATGAGACATTTGATGAAGCAATACGGTTCATGAAGGAACATCCGAATACGTTTTTCTGCTATGGCAATCAAAGATTTGTATGGGTCGATACGGATACAAAGTCTTGGCATTATGCGGAGGATAAGCTGTGATACCAACATTATATGAACCTTTCAGGCACTGGTCTGATGGCGGAAGCGTATATATAATCTCAGATTTACATTTTGACGATGCGGCCTGTCGTATAATGGCTCCTGATTGGATATCTGTTGAAGAGCAGATCAAAATCATTAACAGGACTGTGAGAAAGAACGATACATTCATATGCCTTGGTGATGTGGGGGACCCGAAATACATTCCTCAGATCAATGCCCACTGGAAAGTGCTGCTCCTCGGAAACCACGATCCTAAAGACGCGTACAGGGAATACTTTGATGAAGTGTACACAGGCCCGTTGTTTATTGCAAATAAGATCCTGTTATCCCATGAGCCGGTATACGGTCTCCAGTGGTGCCTAAATATCCACGGACATGATCATAACGACAAGGAACCTTACAAGGAAGGCTGTAAACACTTAAATCTTGCGGCCAACAAGTGCGAATACACGCCGATAAACCTTGGTAAGCTCATCAAAGACGGAATATTGGCGGACATTAAGAATATACACAGGTATGCAATTGAGGAACGATATAATGGCGAAGTCACGTGAGGAAAGACGATGCTTGACGTAAATGGATATGTCAGGGAGAGATAAACTGTAATGATATATATTACCGGCGATACGCATGCGGAATTCAACAGATTTAATACAACGAATTTCCCGGAGCAGAAGGAGATGACAAAGGATGACTATGTCATCATCTGCGGCGACTTTGGCGGGATCTGGGATACTCCGGAAGAAAGTGGGACAGAGAAGCATTGGCTCAAATGGCTTGAGGAGCGTCCATTTACGCTGCTGTTTGTCGACGGGAACCATGAAAATCACGAGCGGCTGGCAGAATACCCTGTCAGGGAGTGGCATGGCGGCAAAGTTCATGAGATAAGACCATCCGTACTTCATCTTATGCGCGGACAGGTTTTTGAGATAGACGGAAAAATCTTTTTCACATTCGGAGGAGCATCCAGTCACGATATTTCCGGTGGAATTCTCGAGCCGGATGATCCGGAATTCAGGAAAAAGAAAAAGCAGCTGGACCGGGAATGGGTTTCATATAGGATTAATCATGTGTCATGGTGGAAAGAGGAACTGCCGTCTGAGGAAGAGATGCAGGAAGGACTGGACAATCTCAAGAAGAATGACAACACCGTGGATTATATCGTGACACATTGCTGTTCAACCGATACACAGATTGCCCTTGGCGGAAAACTGCTTTATCAGCCGGATATCGCAACCGAATACCTTGAAAAGATCAAGGAAATTGCAGATTATAAGAAGTGGTTCTTCGGTCATTACCATCAGAACATAAATGTAAATGACAAGGAGATCCTGATATACGAACAGATCATAAGGATAGCATGATGACATATGAAAGATTTCTTGAACACATAAAGGATAACGATTACATCCTGATAAAACTGACAGATACATATCCGTTCTTTGTTGAAAAGGTGTTTGTTAAGGACGGAGAAACACAAACGGCCAATAACTATCATATTGCCGATGGAATGTTTTCTCGTTACATAAATCTGGAGATGCCGGACAACGGAATCTCGGCTGAGATATCGGGTCCCATCAGATTTGAGATCAGTGGAAATTATGATTGCCCGGTATACGTAATGAATACATCCAAATCGATCATTGAGATACGTGTCAATGTTCATCACAGCTTTTCATCGAGCTGCACATGGCCGATTGAAGCAGGATGGGTAGTTGCTATCTATCCTGAGTATATGGCCAGAACTTCTGATGAGATGTTTTATGAGGATATGCTTGCCCAAAAGCATCCGGAATTGTTTTTGACACAGGACGAGATCAACGCTCTTTTAAACGGGGAGACTCCACCTCATAGTTGGCATTATACGGAAGGAGAGTAGACTATGAAACAAACAAAATGTTTAGCATACATCTGGCCGGCTGAGAGCATAGACGGGAAGGAACAGGCATTAGCGTATGTGAGGTTTATTACCGGCCCATATGAAAAAAAGACGGGAAAGTATCTCCTGACCACAAATATATACAAGTATTATTTCTGGGGTGTTACTTTTGAAGCGGTGACCATTCAGGACGACGGATCGATCATAGAAGTTTCCGATGTGAAGAGGGATGAATTGGAATCATTTGGATTGAGCATCATCCATGCGCTCTCATGGAACAGCATTACACATGAGGTATTAGGATCTAACGGATTCGTTTATAAACTGGATCAGAGTGTTTTTTACAGGGTTTGCGGACGGGTTTGTGATCATATATATGAACAGATTGAAAGTGCTGAAAACATAGTGATGCAGATGTATACATTAGGCGGCGGTATTATTGCGATCTTGTTTGATAAAGATATACCGAAGAGCCATCCCAGTTATAAATACGCTATTCAGAAAGGCTTTGTCACAGCTGACAATACGATACTGCGGAGCATGGTAACAATAAAAGAAATCTCTGCCGATAACAAAGAAGTATTAAAGCAAGATGATATCGATAAACTGCTGGAGAAACTTTCCGGGGCAAGTTTATGTCTGTCTATGGATGAAACGACAGCTATCGGATATATGAATTAACTGTTTTCAGAACAAGAAAGAGGACGCTACAGATGATTTATGCCATAAGTGATATACATGGCTGTCTGAAGGAACTGAAGGACCGGATGGAATCAGTTGACCTGTCGGGAGATGATCGGATCTTCTTTTTGGGAGACTACATCGATTATGGCCCGGAATCGTGTCAGGTGCTTCGATATATCTATGATCTGCAACGGAAGTACGGAAAGGACAAAGTGGTCGTACTCAAAGGAAATCATGAGGCCATGCTTCTTGAGTGGATTGATGATTTCAACCAAAACATAACTGCTCAACTGGAAGCTCTGGCATATGATTCCTGGCTGAAAACCGACTCGGAGCATGGATATAATGCTTTTAGAACATTCGTAACGGAAGAACAACTGGACAAGATTCATCAGATCGAGCGTATATCGTCATTTGCAGAATTAAATGTCGAAGCTGTGAAGATGGTACTTGCTACCAATGGGGATCTGATCAAATGGATCAGATCAATGGATAACTACTTTGAAACAGAATCGCAGATATTCGTTCACGCCGGAGTTGATGAAGAGGCAGAAGAATACTGGGAATGGGGGACTGGAGACGATGTATTCCTATGGAAGTTTCCTGCCTCGACAGGCAAGTTCATCAAGACGATCATCGCAGGGCACGTAGGTACGGCAAGTTTGGCTCATGACAGATCGTACCACGAGATATACTACGACGGTGAGAGCCACTATTATATCGACGGCTCGGTATATAAGCACGGCAGATTACTTCTTCTGGGGTACGACGAGACAGACGGGAAATACTATCAGATCGAGAAGCACGGCAGATTCGAGATCAAAGAATACGGCAAGTTGGAATAAGCTCTGACCACTGTACAAACGGGTCGGAGCTTACTTATGATCATAATACCTATTGACATAGTAGGTGAATATGAATATAATCATCTTAAAATTCTGTTCCCACCCCATTAATGAAGGGTTTTACAAGATTACAGGAGTGACGGAAGTTATGAAAGTTTCAACCAGAGTCGAGTATGGTCTGATAGCGCTGACCGATATAGTGATACACAGTGAAAACGGAGGGAGCGTGTCTGCTCCGGAGATCGCGCAGAGACAGAATATTTCGCACAAATACCTCGAGCATATCCTGTTGCTCCTTAGGCAGGCCGGATTCATAGTAGCCCAGAAGGGACTTCGGGGCGGTTACATGCTTACAAGATCACCTGAGGAGATCAAACTGGCGGACGTTCTTAATGCCCTCGACAGCAATATACTCGCAGACGTTGATGATAAAAAGGAAGAAGGAGAGCTTAGATCGATCATCAATGAACGTTTCTGGGACAGGATCAATGACAACCTGAACCGATTTACGAAAGAACTCAACATGAGAGATTTTGCGGACGGATGTCTCAGCAGTTTCTCCGATGCCTGGGACTTGTATGTGATCTGAGAGGATATTGTATGGAACCTGAATGCGGATTCAATACCGGCTTACTTCACGGACGGACGGCACGAGGATACGGACAAAGAGAAATATTACCTCCCATATCGCAGGTAACAGCATTCTGTTATGAGAACATGGAGGAACTTGAAAAGGTCTTTGCACACAAGAGCATGGGATATGCCTACACGAGGATAGGGAATCCCACTCTTGCCGCATTTGAACAGAAGATCAACGAACTCGAAGGCGGGATCGGTGCGATCAGTTGCAGCAGCGGAATGTCAGCCATATCATCCGCACTTCTTTCGATCTGCCAAAGCGGAGACGAGATCATTGCCGGCAGGGGACTGTATGGCGGGACGATAGATCTTTTCCGTGATCTGGAGAAACTCGGTATACATACGGTGTTTGCCGATGTCCTGGACGGTGCATCCGTAAGGCGGCTCAAAACTGAAAAGACCAGGGCAGTATTCGGCGAAGTGATCAGCAATCCTTCTCTGAACGTGCTTGACATCAGGGAAGTCGCTGAAGCGGCTCATGAGGCAGAGGTTCCGCTTATAGTTGATTCCACGACTGCCACTCCGTATATCACCAGACCGTTCATATACGGTGCAGACATAGTGATCCACTCCACATCGAAGTACATAAACGGAGGGGGAAACGCCATCGGCGGGATCATCGTGGATTCCGGCAGATTTAAATGGGATTTTGAAAAACATACTGCGCTTGCCGGGCATAAGAAATTCGGTAAGATGGCTTTCCTGTTGAGATTGCGTACAGACCTGTGGGAAAACCTCGGAGGGTGCATGGCTCCCATGAACGCATTTCTGTCATACACGGGTCTGGATACCCTCGGACTTCGAATGGAGAAAATATGTGCCAATGCGGATGCACTGGCGCACGCACTTGAAAAAGAAAAGGATATTAAGGTCAATTACCTGACCCTTCCGTCGCATCCTTATCATTCATATGTAGAAAGTCAGCTCGGTGGTTATGGCGGTGGGATCCTGACCATCTCGGCGGGATCGAAGGAAAGGGCATTTAAGATTATCAACTTGCTTAAATACGCACTGATCGCCAGCAACATCGGTGACATGAGAACGCTTGTGATACATCCGGCGTCAACTCTGTATATTCATTCCGATGCCGAAGAGACAAGGGCTGCAGGAGTATATGATGACACGATACGCGTCAGTCTCGGTATTGAAGATGCAGAAGATATCATTGAAGATTTCACATCAGCAGTAAGGGAGAGCCGTTAATGACTTCAAACACGGTGACAATCTCACAGAGGGGCATCGAGAAGATCGTACGGCACGCCTATGATTCATATCCTGAAGAATGCTGCGGCCTGATGTTTTCCGTAAAGACGCGAAATGATGGGATGTTTATCGATACATCCGAGGGAATGATAAAAGAGGAAACGACAGCAGACCATTATTCAATGGATCCTTTTGAACTTACCGAGAAAGAAAAGACTTTCAGCACGAGAGGATATGAGATCAGCGGATTTTATCATTCGCATCCGGATAGCAGTGCGTCATTATCACGGGAAGATGAGGAGTTCATGATCCCGGGGATGATCTACCTGATAGTATCGCTGATGCATGGGCGATGTTCCGGTTTTTCGGCTTGGATGAAGGAAAGCAGTTATACAGAACCGATCAGACTCGAGATCAGAGAGAAGGTTTGAAAATGAAAGTGATAATATCAGCCACACTTCGGTCATTCTTTTCAAGAAGCACTGAAGTTGAGGCAGAAGGAAATACGATAGAAGAGATACTTACCGATCTGACGGCGCGATATCCCGAAGCAAAAAGAGGGCTTTACGATGATGAAGGAAAGCTCAGAAAGTTTATCAGGATATTTGCCGGAGAAGAGGATATGACGGATGAGTCGAAACATAAAGAAACTCTCGACGGCGTACCATCTGTCATGCTCCTTCCGTTTGTTGCGGGCGGGGCTCCGGATGAAAAACTCATATCCGATGAACGGATCAAAGAGGTGCACCTTGATGATAAGGACATAGACCGTTTCAACAAGCATCTGCTTCTGAGGGAGATAGGTGTAAAGGGACAGAAGCGGATCAAGGCTGCGAAGGTAGTCGTCATAGGTGCGGGGGCTCTTGGTTCACCCGTCATACAGTATCTGGCAGCTGCGGGAGTCGGAACGATAAAGGTCGTAGATCATGACCAGGTATCCCTCGAAAATCTTCAAAGCCAGGTGATACATTCGTCAAGAGATGTAAAGCGCCCCAAGGCAGCATCCGCGAGAGATACGATCAGGAACATTGACCGGAATATCGAAGTGATCGCCGAGAATCTGATGGTGACAGCGGAGAATGCTGCTTCGGTCATAGAAGGTTACGATCTGGTCATAGACTGTACGGATAACTACAAGTCCAGGTATCTGATAAATGATGCATGTCATCTTGCCGGAATCCCGCTTGTTTTCGGTGCGATCTATCAGTATGAAGGACAGGTGGGCATATTCGGGTATGAGGACGGGCCCTGTCTTCGATGTCTGTATCCCAATCCCCCTGAGCCCGGACTGGTGCCAACCTGTGCCGAAGGAGGTACGATCAGTCCTCTTGGCGGCATAGTAGGCAGCATACAGGCAAATGAAGCTTTAAAACTCATTATCGGAACAGGCGAACATCTTTCCGGAAGACTGCTTACCATCGATACCATGTCGCTGCATTCCGGAATGTTAAAAGTGAAAAAGAATGTCAACTGCCCGCTGTGTGGCAAGTTCCCGTCGATCACTCATATAGAAGATATCGATTACGAGGAATTGTGCGGTATCAAACGTGAGGAGGAACAGGAGGCTGCCGTTGAAGGACTGACACCGGAGGAACTTGCAGGCAGGATCGAAAGCGGCGAAAAGATCACGATCGTAGATGTCCGGGAGCCACATGAAAGAGCGATCATCAGATTCCCGGATGCGCTTGTCATACCGATAGGCCAGCTGGCCAGAAGACAGAAAGAACTTGATCCTCAGGTGGATACGATATTCATCTGCAAGGAAGGTAAGAGGAGTATCCTCGCGATCAACACACTTCGCGAAGCAGGATATAAGGGAGCGCTGTATAACCTTAAGGGAGGAATGGATGCCATGAAGGATATCATATTCTCCAATGAGGGCGGCGGCCTGTAAGAAAATCATTTGATCTATTTAAGGAGGACCATTTTATGGCAAAGGAAACAGAAACCAAAACGGCAGGAATAAATGCGCTTGGCGCCAGAGCGGCATATAATCTTGCGAACATTACCAAGACCAAGCCTCAGTACGGGGCTCTTACACCCAAGTGGCTGACAAAGTTTCTTGAGTTCAAGGGACTCGAAACAGGTATCTTTCGTGTGAACCGAGTTGTGGAAGGTGATACACCTCTTGACGTACTTTGTTCACAGACCAAGAAGAGCGACATCATTCCCGACGGTTATGTTGAGTATGAGACTGAGCCCAGAGAATACGTGCTCAATTCGATCTCAACGATAATCAATGTAAATACTGCCGTTGAAGATGTTTACAGTGCTCCTTACGATCAGGTACAGGAACAGCTCGGTCTTGCTATCGAATCTCTTCGTGAGCGTCAGGAAAGTCAGCTGATCAATAATGATGACTATGGTCTCCTAAAGAATGTTGCCGATTCTCAGCGCATACAGACCAGGAACGGAGCCCCCACTCCCGATGATCTTGATGAACTCATTTCCAAGGTATGGAAGGAGCCGTCATTCTTCCTGGCTCATCCGAGGGCTATAGCGGCATTTGAGAGAGAATGCACAAAGCGCGGTGTACCCCCGGTAGTAGCTAACATCGCGGGCGGAACGTTCCTTACATGGAGAGGCATACCGATTCTCCCTACCGATAAGCTGCTCGTAGACGGACTCAAGAACCCTACATCCGAGAGCGGTAAGACCAACATCCTCCTGATCCGTACAGGAGAGGCAAAACGCGGAGTCATCGGATTGTTCCAGGCAGGACTCAAGAATGAGCATTCAAGAGGTCTGTCAGTTCGTTTCCGTGGAATAGATGATAAGGGAGTAGCATCCTATCTGCTGTCTCTATACTGCTCTGCAGCAATTCTTGCTGATGATGCCATAGCTGTACTTGAGGATGTGGAAGTGGGTGAATACTATGATTACGACTGATCCATTTGCCATAACGGAAGAAGCTTTGGGTATTCCCGGTGCAGCTGAACTTACAGCTCTGGCAAATTCGATGTTTCCGGATCTGACGGAGGGCCTGACCGCTTCGCCTTCGGCGGAGGAAGTTACGGCTTTACCTTTGGCGGAGGGAGTTACTGCTTTACCTTCGGCGGAGGATCCTTTTGGATTGACCGTGGATCCGGTACCAACCCGTTCGTATGCTCCTTCGGTACAGTCGAAGACCGAGGCTGCAGAAGCCGACAGACGGATAGATGTTCCCACATCCCTTTCGGGAGTTGATGTACCGCAGTCTGATATCAGCAGCGAAAAAGGAACGTCGAGGGATGACAGCATACGTATCGGTGGAAAAACACTTGCTCAGATCAGAAATGATTTTCCGATATTGTCCGAGCGTATAAATGGGAATCAGCTTGTATGGCTCGATAACGGTGCCACGACCCAAAGGCCAAGACAGGTGATAGACCGGGTGTCATATTACTATGAGCACGAGAACTCAAATGTTCATCGCGGTGCTCATACACTTGCGGCACGCTCGACGGATGCATATGAATCCGCGAGAGATACGGTCAGGAATTTTATCGGTGCCCCCTCATCTGAGGAGATAATCTTTGTCAGAGGAACGACCGAGGCTATCAACCTTGTGGCAAATGCGTATGTTCTGCCGCAGCTTTCACCCGGTGACGAGATCATCGTATCGATACTCGAACATCACGCAAATATAGTTCCATGGCAGCTTATAGCACAACAGTCCGGAGCGGTCATCAAAGTCATACCATGTGATGAAACAGGCCAGCTTATCATGTCCGAATATGAGAAACTGTTCACAAAACAGACCAAATTCGTGGCAGTCACTCATGTATCAAACGTACTCGGTACGGTAACGCCGGTTGAAGAGCTTATCGCTGTCGCCCACAGGCACGGGGTACGTATTCTGATCGACGGTGCACAATCCGTTGCACATATACCGGTCAATGTTTCGGCTCTGGATGCGGACTTCTTTGTTTTTTCGGGACACAAGATATTTGCACCTACCGGGATCGGTGTCGTATACGGCAAGAGAGAACTGCTTGAAGCTGCACGCCCTTATCACGGCGGCGGCAATATGATAGCCGATGTTACGTTTGAGAGAACGATATACAACGACATCCCCAACAAGTTTGAAGCGGGAACGGGCAGCATAGCAGATGCGGTCGGACTCGGTGCGGCACTTGATTATCTGTCAGAGATAGGAATGCCATGCGTGTACAGATGGGAGCATGAACTGCTGCAGTACGCGATGAAAGAAATGACACGGATTCCCGGACTGACGCTTATAGGAACAGCACTCAACAAAGCATCTGTACTCTCGTTCAAACTGGACGGGTATTCGGATGAAGAGGTTGGGAAACGACTTGATTCATACGGTATAGCCGTAAGAACGGGACACCATTGTGCGCAGCCGGTGCTTAGGCACTTCGGCTATGAGGGATCGGTGAGACCTACGCTTGCACTTTATAATTCACCGGATGATGTGGATGCGCTTGTAAGAGTATTAAGGACGTTTGCGTAAAATGGAAGATGTCATCAGAGAAGAAGAGATAGACGGTATTGTTCAAAGGGTTCTGGCCGATTACCGGCTTCACAGGAATATAGACGAGACGGATATTTTTAACAAACCCGATAAGTCCGAGGTCAGGAAGATGGTAAATGACCTGTTCCGCATTATTTTCCCGGGTTACTTCAGGGACCGCTCGTACAAGATATATAACCCCAAAAACAGCTTTGCCGTAACGATCGAGGATATCTTTTATCACCTTAACAAGCAGGTCAATCTTGCACTGGATTTTTGCAAGCTTCGGGGAACGATGACCGAAGAAGAACGAAGTATCGAAAGTTACAGGATATGCAGGGAGTTTTTCTATAAACTCCCTGTAATAAGGGAATACATTGAGACGGATCTGCTGGCGGCTTATGACGGGGACCCGGCAGCGGGATGCTTTGAGGAGATCATACTGGCGTACCCGGGACTTATGGCCATAACGGTGTACCGGCTGGCACATGAATTATACAAGCTGAGGGTGCCTGTGATACCGCGTCTTATGACGGAATATGCGCATTCGGAAACAGGTATCGATATCCATCCCGGCGCAACGATCGACAAGTATTTCTTTATCGATCACGGAACCGGAATAGTAATAGGTGAGACATCGGTTATCGGAAAGAACGTCAAGATATACCAGGGCGTAACGATAGGAGCACTGTCAACGAGAGGCGGGCAGAAACTGTCCGGCAAAAAGAGACACCCTACTATAAAGGATAACGTGACGATCTATGCGGGTGCATCGATCCTTGGCGGAGATACCGAGATCGGAGAGAATTCGATCATCGGAGGCAATACTTTCATAACATCATCGGTCCCTGCCAATACAAGGGTAAGCATCAAGAATCCCGAAATGGAATACCGGTCACATGACCAAAAGATCGTCAGGGAAGAGATCAGACAGAGTGAGGAATGGTTCTATATCATATAAGAATTCGGTTGAAAGGAGAAATGATCAGATGAAGATCACGGTAGCAGGTGAAAAAAAAGAAGTGGCTGACGGACTGAGCATAGCGGCTCTCATCGAACAGGAGAACGTTGAAACACCTCAGTATGTCACAGTATCGGTAAATGAGGAGTTTATCGATTCGGGTGCTTTTGATACATATCAACTCTCTGAAGGAGATGAAGTGGAGTTTCTGTACTTCATGGGAGGAGGAAGATAACAGTGGCATTTACCAATGAACAACTTGAGCGATACAGCAGACATATAATCCTTAAGGAGATAGGTGCCAAAGGCCAGAAAAAACTTCTGGGCGCCAAGGTGCTGATCATCGGGGCGGGAGGACTCGGGGCCCCTGCAGCGATGTATCTGGCAGCCGCCGGAGTCGGAACGATCGGAATAGCCGATGCGGATGTCGTGGATCTGTCCAACCTGCAGCGCCAGGTTATCCATACGACAAACGATATCGGTAAAAGAAAGGTAGATTCTGCGGCAGAGACGATGCGTGCCATCAATCCGGATGTTACCGTGAATACTTATTATGATTTTGTCAGCAGTTCAAACATAATGGATCTGATAAAAGACTATGATTTTATATTGGACGGTACCGATAATTTTCCGGCGAAGTTCCTGATCAATGATGCCTGCGTTATGGCAAAAAAACCGTTTAGCCATGCCGGTATCATAAGGTTCAAGGGACAGCTTACCACTATAATCCCGGGTGAGGGACCGTGTTATCGATGTATTTTCAAGAATCCCCCTCCGAAAGATGCCGTTCCGACCTGCAAGCAGGCAGGAGTAATAGGAGCGATGGGAGGAGTGATCGGCTCATTACAGGCTATGGAAGCAGTGAAATTCATAACAGGCGTCGGAGAATTGTTATCGGGATATCTTCTCACTTATGACGCGCTTAAGATGGAGTTCCATAAGATAAAACTCCCCCCTCGCGGGAAGGGATGCGCGGTCTGTTCAGACGATCCGACGATAACGGAACTCATCGATTATGAGCAGGCGGCCTGTGATCTAAAGATGTGACCGCAGACTAAATGTATGGTGCTGATGAAGCAACGGAGTATAAGCATATGAGAATAACTATCAAAAGATCCGATGTGGATGAGATGATCCGGCATGCTCTTTCAGAAAGGCCTGATGAAGCATGCGGTCTTATCGCCGGCAGGGATCCGGAAGACGGAACGAGAGTGATAGAAAAAGTATATCTTCTTACCAACACGGATCATACAAACGAGCATTTTTCGATCGATCCGAAAGAACAACTGAAGGCAGTTAAGGATATGAGAGCTAACGGCATGGTGCCGCTCGGTAACTGGCATTCTCATCCGGAGACACCGTCACGTCCGTCGGAAGAAGATATAAGGCTGGCTAATGACAGCAGAGCCAGTTATCTGATACTGTCACTTGAGAACGAAGATGCTCCGGTGCTGAACGCCTTTTGCATAGAGAAAAAAGAAGATGGCAAAAGCGTCAGAAAAGAAGAACTGATCGTTTTGGAGGGATAAAAATGGCAAATGATGAGATAAAGGTTGATGAGATAATTGACATCACGGATGTTACATGTCCGATAACGTTCGTAAAGACCAAGGTGGCTCTTGAAGAAATGGATGAGGGACAGATACTGCAGGTTCATTTAAATGACGGTGAGCCTGTACAGAATGTGCCTCGCAGTATCAAGGAAGAAGGACATGAGGTCCTTGAACTCCGGGAGAACGGTGACGGTACATATGAACTGTTCATAAAAAAGATCGGAGAGTGATAATGAATTCCTTTAAAGGGGAGGGCGAAGGCCCTCTCCTTATATTTTTTTTAGTCTGTGATTCTTTTGTGACTGTTTTCCTGTTAAAATCATCTCATAAAAGCAATAACGACTGAAGATTCTTAACGAAATATCACCGTTAACCGGATTCAAGGAGTGTAAAAATGGATGCATTGAATTTACTGAAAAAAGACAAAGAAGAGAACAAGGTTATGCCTAAACAGGAAGTGCAGGCACAGGATAATAAGAATGCAGCAGTTCCGGGCATTGTGGCTCCTGTCGGGCAGCAGGACATGAGCGAGCAGGTCAGGGTCGAGAAAGAAAATGCCCTGCTCACTACCCTGCAGAATGAATATAATGTTGAGCAGCAGGATAAGCAGGCCGCCAACGCAGAGCAGCTTGCTGCCCGAAAAACGATCAATGCCCCTGACATA
>JAEEGL017422420.1_pt1 | contig 15737 bp, 2 predicted proteins | sample 9134231 | NCBI WGS metagenome assembly JAEEGL01 (sample SAMN16246548, study PRJNA631951) | gut metagenome | biome: gut microbiome; feature: rumen; material: fiber-attached | host: Bos | place: Iran: Karaj | collected 2018-10
CCCAATCCCCAATCCCCAATCCCCAAACCCCCAAATCCCCATCCCCATTTTAAAACAATTAAATTATTTTTTTAAAATATAAATAAAAAGTCTAATAATTATATATTAAAATAAATATTAATTTAAATGTAATTTAAAATTTTATTATATTCAAAAATAAATAATTTTTTTGAAAAACAATAAATATCTGGTAACTTCTTAAAATTTAAATAAAATGAGTGATGAGGAGAAAAAAGCTCCAGGAGGAGAGAATATTCAAAAAGTAGAAGAACAAAACCCTCCCAAAGCTCAACCAAGCCAACCAGAAGAACAACCAGAACAAGAGAAAACACAGAATAATAACCAAAATCAGCTATATGAAAATCAACCAGCGCAAGTTCAACAAGAAGAAGCTCAAGAAGAAGATCAACAGGGAGCATCTCAGGAACCTCAAGAAAATGAAGAAAAAGGTGAAACTACTATAAAAGATCCAGAAAAAAAAGAAGAACAAAGAAAAATAAATCATTTTTCTAGAAGAGCCCATCAAGAAATGACAGATAATCAAGAAGGGGAAGGTGGTGAATCTCCAGCAAATGAAATGGAGGAAGAGGAAGATGAAGAAGGTGAAGAAGGAGAAGACATTGGAAATTCTTCTGATAGAAAAGATAATTATAATTCTAAAGAGTTAGAAGATTTTTTAGCTATATGTGACCATGTAGTAAAACCACTTGAACAAAAAGATCTTATTACTCGTTCTTTGAACAATTTTCAAAATAATATAAAAAACTCTTTGGACCAAATTGATAAAAATTTCACTTTACAAAGAATAGATTTGCCAAATCAACCAAATAAAGATATAGCTAAAGATAGTCAATCAGTACGAGCCTTAGAAGAAGTTGTCAAGAAATATACTGAAAGTATTACTATTGCCCAAGACCAGTTAATTAATTATCCTAAAAATATAACTAGTGCTATGATGGAAATAGATAATAGAAAAAGAGCAGTTTCTAATTGGTCAATTTTAGCTCAACAATTAAAAAGTGAAAACACCCAAAGAATAGTTGATATTTTAAAATTAAGTGAAGAAAGCCAAAAAGGAAATACTTTTGAAACTAAAATATCTGAATTTGAAAAAACTTTTGAAGATGCAAATGATTACCTTAAATTTTTACAAACATTAGAAAGATCTATAAAAGACTTATCTTCAGATGACTTAGCAGTTATAGAACATTCTATTCCTGGTATTTTCCATAATCTTAAAATAATTTGGATGATTTCTAAACATAAAGATCCAAATAAATTTGGATTCCTTTTAGAAGTAATGGCTAAAGAAATATGGACTAAAATATCTGAGAAAGTTCAACTAAAGGCTTTATTTAAAACAAATCCCGATGAAATTGACCAAAGTATACAACTTATTACCCAAGCAAATAAAGTAGCTACACAATGGAATTCCCATTATTCAGATACAAAAAATAAAACAAAATGGGAATATGCTCACAATAAAATTACAAAAGATTTAGAATATGTTAAAACTATATGTGGAAAATTAAAAAATGGTTTAAACAAAATTAAAGGTTTTTTAAAATTTTTAGGACATGATTTAGAAAGAGTTATAGGAGGAGCTTCAGAAAGAATTTATCAAGAAAAAGAAAAAGTTATGAAAGCATATTCTTACTTTGAAAATTATAAATATAACATTTTCAATAGTGAAACTGACAAATATTGTAATGAAGTTTTTACAGCTTTTGATCAAGATATGAATGGCCTTGAACAAGATATAAAAAAATTAATAGATGATACGTTTGATAATCTGAAAAATGCTGAAAGCGCCTTTGATTTATATACAAATTTCGATTCATTAATAGATCAAGCGGAAATAAAAAGTGCTATGAAAGAAAAGTATATAAATATTTTAAAAAGATTTATTTCTGAAGTAAAAAATTATGAAGAAATTTTCATAAAATATAAAGATAATCCTCCAATTTCAAAAGCAAAGTCTGAAACTGCTGGTAAAATAGCATGGGCACGCCAATTATATGTTAAAATGAAAAGACCAATAAGTAAAATATTCCAAAAAAAAGATCATTTTAAACAAATGACTGATAATCCAAGAGATATTAAACTTCAAACAGAAAAAGAACTTGCTGATGCTTTCTTAAAAGTTGCTAGACAATTACGTGATTATGAATTTAAAATATTTGATGATTGGAAAGTTAATTCTCTTTCTCAATTTATGGGATATCTTAGACTTTGTATTTTGATAAAAAAAGACAGCCATTATGAAGTCAATTTCGATAATAAATTAAAATTAATGATTCATGATACTAAATTTTTAGATTTATATGGTTTTAGTGATATCCCTCCAAATATAATAAATATTGCACATCAAGAAATTCAATTGGCCCAATATTGTAATATGTTAAGTTTAATGTTAAGGGATTATGATAATCTAACTAAATCAATGAAAGAACATCATCAAATGCTTTTAAGGAAAGACTGTAACGAGCTACATTTAAAAATAGAAGTAGGTACAAATACTCATAACTGGACAGCTTTAGGAATTAAAGAATTCAACGATGATTGTAAAAATGGAATTAAAAATTTAAGAGATAAATTTGCTAATGTAATAAAAAGTGAAGAAAAAATACTTTCAGTTATAAAACAAATTTCAAATGCTACATTGGTAAGAGAATTCAATAAAAATATAGTAAATAATAGAGAATTAAATTCATTTTTATTCTATTATGAAGAGCATAGACAAAAAGTAATTGGAGAATTATTAAATAAATATCAAGAAATTACAACGACTTTAAAAGATATAGAAAGGATGACTTTTGAAGGTTCAAAAGAAGAAGGAATAGTAAATGTAAATAAAGGAAAAAAAGAAAATGAAGAATTAGGAGAAAGAGCAGAAATGGTACAATATTATCATTATTGGGAAAATTGTATGTTAAATGCTCTTTCAAAATGTATTTTAAAAGCAATAATTACTCTTAATGGATTATTTACTATAGATACAAATACCAATTCTTTGACTCAAAAACAAAAAGAGCAAAATGTATTATTTACTGTAAAATCTAAATTTATTTCAAATAAAGAGGTTTTATATAATCCAAATTCTAATGAAATTGATATGGAATTAAAAACAAGACTAATTTCTTGTTTTCAAAATACAGGAAAAGAGTTTATTAGATGGATGAATGGTACTTGCAAAACTCCTTCTATTGAAAATGTAGAAGAAAAAGATAAAGAATATATTAGAAATAAATATTCATATGGAACTGAAATTGCAGATAATCAAGATTTGAAAACATATGTAGGTAAATTATATCAAAGAATAGGAAAAATTTCACTTTCTTTAGAAGATAATAAATCTAAATATACAAGAGAATATGAAAGTGAACATTTTGGATATTGGGGACAAAATGCCAGATCAAGATATGAAAATGAATTAGATAAAAATAAAACTTTAAAAAATTTCGAAAAAAAAGTTTCATTAATTTTATTTTATTTGAATGATTTCGAAAAAAAAAGAGAAAAGCAAAAAATATGTAATGGAAACTTTTTAATAAATAATGAAGAATTGATTACAAGAGGAAAAGAACAAATTGGAAAAGTAATTAATGATATGTTAAAAATATTGGTTAAAGAATTAGAAGAAGAAGATATGAAAAAGTTTAATGAAATAATAGTTACTAATAAAGAAAAATTAAAAGAGAAAACAGAATCCTCTGACGAATTAAAAAGAGTTTTAGGATATGTTTCTAAAATTAATGGAAAAAAACTTTCTATGGAGTTAAAAATACATTCAATGGCAGAAAAAATACATTTTTTGAAATTGCACAATTATCCAGGATTAGATGAAATTGAGAAACATTTTAAGCAACTTATAAAAGAATGGGATAATTTAAGAGTAAAAGCCAAAAAAAAAGATGATAATTTATTAGAAAGAAAAAAAAATTTGGCTAAAAATACTCAAAAAGAAGCAGAACTTCTTCAAGAAGACTTAAAAATAGAATATAAAAATTATAATGAAAAAGGTCCATTAAATGATATTGATTTAGCAACAGGATATAAAATTTTACAAGAATCATTTGAAAAATTAGATTTACTTAAAAAAAGAAAAGATGATATTGTTGGATCTCAAAAATTATTTAATTTACCAATAACGACTTTCCCAGAAATAAATGAAATGTATGAAAAAAATAAAAAAGTTGAGCCTATTTATAAAACATTCCATGATTTTGATATATTTTTCAATGAGCAACAAGATAAAACATGGTCTAAATTAGAGACTAATTTATTAGAAAAGAAAAATGAAGAATTATTAAAAGCTAAAAGAGAATTTGATAGAGAGGGTTTATCTTCATTTATTCCTTATAAAAAATTTGAAGATGTTAGAGAAGAATTCAATGATAATGTAAAAGATGTAATCTTATTATTAAAATCACCAGTTGTAAATGAAAGAAATTTAGCTGAATTTATAAAAGAGAATAGAACTGGAAGACTTAATGTTAAATTTGATGTAATGACTTTAAGAGATGTAATAAAACTTGATTTATTAAATATAAAAGATAAAGTTGCTACTATGGTTAATGACGCTAAAGAAGAAACAGATGTGAAAAATAAATTAGATGAAATTAAAAATTCATTAGATGAATTAAAATTTCAATTAGCCCCACATAAAAGGGGAAATGAAGACAAAGGTTATAAATTTAAAGATGTTTCAGGAGAAATGGAAATTATAAAAGATAATATAGAAAATTTACAAAATGTAGGAGCTAATAAACATGCAAAAGCTTTCAAAAATGAAATCGAAGATTTAGAGCAAGAAATGAATAATATGATGGAAATTATAGAAGTTTGGGTTGAAGTACAAAAAAAATGGATTTATTTAGAAAGTATCTTTGTAGGAAGTGAAGATATAAGACAAAAATTAGTAAAAGAAACACAAGAATTTGATATTCAAGATAAAAATTTCAGAAAATTAATGACTTCTATATATAAAAAACCTAGTGTTAGATTCCAATGTAGAGAAAAAGACCGCAAATTTGAATTAAAAGGATTTTTAACTAAGTTTGAACAAGCAGAAAAGGCTTTAACAAAACATTTAGATTCTAAAAAGAATGAATTTAGTAGATTTTATTTCCTTACAGAGCAAGATTTACTTCAAATTATAGGTAGTTCTGACCCTTTAGATACATTAAATCCTCATTTAATTAAAATATATTCAAATTGCAAAAGATTATTAAGTGAAAGAAGAAACATAATAGGTATGACATCACAGGAAGGAGAAAAATTTTTATTTGATAAACCAATAAGAGTAGAATCTCAACAACAAGTAGGACAATGGATGAATAAAGTTGATGAAGAAATGAAAAATACTTTAAGGAATTTCTTAAAAACTGCTATTCAAGATTACACTAAAGAAGAATTATATAAATTTATTCATAATAAATTAGGACAAATTTGTGTTTTTACTTCTGAATGTTGGTGGACATTTGCTTTAGAAGATGTTTTCAGAAAAATAAAACAAGAAGGAGATAAATATGCAATGAAAAGAGAATTAGAAAGACAAAGTAAAGGCCTTCTTGACTTAGTTGTTATTGTAAGAAAAAAAGATATATCAAAAGAAGATAGATTAAAATTAAATAACTTAATTATAAGAACAGTTCATGGAAGGGAAATTGTAGATAAATTTGTTCGTGATTCAATATTAGATGCAAGAGAATTTGAATGGGAAAGTCAACTTAAATTCTATTGGGATAGAGAAAAAGATGATTTAATTATAAGGCAATGTAATGGAGAATTTAATTCTTGTTATGAATATCAAGGACTTGAAGGTCGTTTAGTTGTAACTCCTTTAACAGATAGGTGTGTTATGACTATTACAACTGCACTTACTTTCTATTTAGGGACTGCCCCTGCAGGACCAGCCGGTACAGGAAAAACAGAAACAGTTAAAGATTTAGGGAAAGGTATGGGTATAAGAGTTGTTGTACAAAATTGTTCTGATACATTAGATTATCTTTTTATGGGGCAATTCTTTAGTGGTTTATCACAAACTGGCTTCTGGGGATGTTTTGATGAATTTAATATGATTAATAGAGAAGTTTTGTCTGTCGTTACAACTCAAATTAATTCCATTGAATTAAGTCTAGCTCAGCATAAAGAAAGCTGGTTCTTAATGACTAAAGAAGTAAAATTATTACCAACTATAGGTATTTTCATTACAATGAATCCCAATTATGAAGGTCGTTCTGAACTTCCAGATAATCTTAAAGCATTGTTCAGACCAGTTACAATGGTTACTCCAGATTTCTTACTTATTTGTGAAAATATATTATTATCATTTGGTTTTGCTGATGGAAGAAAATTAGCTCAAAAAATATGTAAGTTATATGAATTGAGTCAAGAACAATTAAGTAAACAGCATCATTATGAATGGGGTTTGAGAAGTATGAAAGCAGTTTTAAGTTCAGCAGGTACTCTAAAAAGAAATCATTTGGATTGGGCAGAAGATTTAATTTTAATGAAAGCAATGAAAGATTTAAATATGCCTAAATTCATAAAAGACGATAGTATTTTATTCGAAGGCTTATTAAAAGATTTATTCCCAGATTTAGTTAGTGATGTTCCTGAAAAAGGTGGTGATACTGTAAGAGAAATAATGAAAGATATGGGACTTAAAGTTTTAGATGGACAAGTAGTTAAAGTACTTCAAATGTATGAAGTAATGAATATACGTCATTGTACTATGATTTGTGGTCCTCCAATGAGTGGTAAAAGTATAATAGTAGATATTTTAAGAAATGTTTTCCAAAAGTTTAAAAATATTGATAATATGGTTAGTTATTTAATAAATCCAAAAGCTCAAAGTGTACCAAGATTATTCGGAAAAAAAAATGAAATATCAGATGATTTTGAAATTGGTATTTTATCAAATATTTTTCAAATTGCAAATAGTCCTTTACCAAACAATGGAAAAAGTGAATTGAGATGGATTATATTAGATGGTGATGTTGATCCTTTATGGATTGAAAAATTAAATTCTGTTATGGACGATAGTAAACAATTAACATTAGAAAATAAAGATCGTATTTTAATGCAAAGTTATTGTTCAATGTTAGTAGAAGCTTATAATATTCATCATGCCTCTCCAGCAACAGTTTCTCGTTTAGGTATGATTTATGTAGATTCATCTTTACTTCATGGAGATGCAGTATATTATAAATGGTTAGAAGCAAAAGATCCTAAAGAATGGGATGAAACAATAAAAGGATATATGAATGATAATTATACAAGAATGATGCCACCATGCTTAAAATATATTTTAAAAGGAGCAAAAGGAAACGAAGAAGAAGGAATTCCATTTAAATTAATTGTTCCTCAATATGAAGCAGCGATAGTTAATCAATTAACAAATTTAATTGATTCATGTTTAATTGATTTAGAAGCTATCCCTTCTGAAGCAGCCCAATTAGAATCAATTTTTACTTTCTGTTTAGTTTGGTCTGTTGGTGCTTGTTTAACTACAAATGAAGATAGAGAAAAATTCGCAAAATTCTTAAAAGATTTACCAAGTGGTACTTCTACACCTCCATCTAAACCTTATGATTCAATGTATGATAGTTCTGTAGGAAGATTTATTGAATGGGATTCTGAAAATTTAAATAATACTATTATTCCAGAAAATGATGGTAAAAACCAACAATATAATGAAATAATTATTCCTACAAGTGATACAAAAAAATTCACTTATTTATTGAAAAATTTAGTTAGAATTCATAAACCAGTTTTATTCGTAGGAGAACCTGGTACTGGAAAAACTGTAACTATTAATAACTATTTGAAGTTTTTAACAAAAGAAAAAAATTCTCCCTATGTTATTTTAAATATGAACTTTTCTTCAAGAACAAATTCTACAGATTTTCAAAATACAATGGAAGAAATTTTGGAAACAAGATTTTTAAGAACAATGGGACCTCCAAGTGGAAAAGAATTAATTATTTATGTAGATGATTTAGGTATGCCTAAAATAGATAGATTTGAAACTCAACAACCAATTGCCTTTATGAAATTACTTATAGAGAAAAAATGTTATTATACAAAAGATAATAAAGATCTTATAAAATTAATAGATACAAACTTTGTAGGAAGTACTTTACCTCCAGGTGGTGGTAATAATGCCATAGATCCAAGATTTATTTCATTATTCAATGTATTTAATATAACAATTGATAATAATGCAGTCAGTAAAATATATGATATTATTATAACTAATTATTTGTCTGGATATGATGAAGGACTTGATATGACTTCTTTCAAAGATAAATTAATAGCAGCAACAGTTCAATTATATTCAGCAGTAAAAGCAGAACTCCCTCGTACACCTATAAAATTCCATTATGTTTTTAATATTCGTGATGTAAGTAAAATATTCCAAGGATTTTGTTTATTGAAGATAGCTGATTATCCAACAAAAGAATCTTTACTTAAATTATGGAGACATGAAGCTTTACGTGTATTTTCTGATAAATTAAGGGAAACAAAAGATCAAAAAAGAGTTGAAGCTTTAATCGAAAGTAATATAAATTCAAACTTTTCTGATTTAGCTGAAATATCATTAGCTAAGCCTTGCATACATTGTAATTTTATGAAAGTAAATTTTTATGATGAAGAAGTTGACCCCCTTACTAAATTACCAAAATCTGAAGATAGAGCTTACAGAAATGTTGCAACATATGAAGAAGTCAAAAAGTTTTTAGATAATGCTTTAGAAGCATATAAAGATTTAGAAGGTCAAGCTATGAATTTAGTCTTTTATGATGAATGTATTGACCATTTAATTAGAATTCATAGAATTATAAGTATTCAAGATGGAAATGCCTTACTAGTTGGAGTAGGAGGTTCTGGTAAACAATCATTAACAAAAGTAGCTACATTTATTGCAAGATATGATTTATGGGGAATTAAAATTACCTCAAAATTCGAAGAAAAACATTTCAGGGAACAATTACAAGAATTATTTAGAAGATTCATTCCTCAACAACCTATGCGTAAAATTACTTTTTTATTCACAGATGAACAGGTTTTAGATGAAGGTTTCTTAGAATTAATAAATAATATACTTACAACTGGTATTGTCCCTGCTATTTTTGAAAAAGCAGAAAAAAATCAAATTATAGATGATTACAAACCACTTGCAGTAAAATTGAATCTCCCAGAAACAAAAGATACTGCATATGGTCTCTACGTTAATAGAATAAAAGAAAATCTTCATTTAGTTATTTCAATGTCTCCATCAGGTGATAATCTAAGAAATAGATGTAGAAACTTTCCTGGACTTATAAGTAGCACTACTATAGATTGGTTCTTTGAATGGCCAAGAGAAGCTTTATTGCAAGTTGCTAATTTCCTTTTCAGTGGATATAAAGCGATTGATAAAGAACAAGTCCCAATTCTTTGTGAACATATTATTAAAGTTCATTCATCCTTAAAAGATTTTTCTACAGAAGCTTATAATTCACAAAAAAGAACAATATATACAACTCCTAAAAACTTTTTAGATTATATAAAAAATTTCCAAAATTTATATAAAAAACACGTTGAAAATACACAAGAATTAATTACACACTTAGAAAATGGTTTACAAGTTTTAGCTGATTCTTCCAAAAATATAGCTGCATTGAAAAAAACAGTTGGAGAAGAGGAAGAAAATGCCGCAAAACTTTTAGTTAAATTAAACGAAGTTTTAAATAATTTAAAGGAAGCGACAGCAAAAACAGAAAAAAATAAAACAGAAGCAGAAAATAAAGAAAAAGAATTAACTGAAAAAAATAAAGAAATTACAAAAGGTAAAGCTGAAATTGAACAAAGTTTAGCAACTATAAGTGCACTTGTAGAAAAAGTTAAAGAAGAAGTCAAAAAAATAGATCAAAAGCAAGTAGATATGATGGCTAAATTAAAAACATTTGAAGGAGAAAATATTATTGTTAAAGCACTTATATTTACTATTAAAGATGTTAGTATAAAATGGGATGCAATGCCTGACAGTGACGTTTCTGTTAAATTAGGTGCAACTAAAAAATTATTTTCTGATTTAACAGATTTAGATAGAACATTCACCACAATATTAGAAAAAGTAGGAAATATAAATCAATGCGAAATAGCTTATAATAAAGTGAAAGATATCCAAGTTGATAAAAATAAAAATAAAGTTATTGCCCAATTACAATCTTATGTTATCAACTTCTTTGAATTTGCAACAAAATCAAAGAAAAGAGTTGAATTACAAAGAGATTTAGATAAAAAAATAGCTGAAAAAGAAGAAGCTGAAAAAAGTTTAAAAGAAATTAAAGAACAATTAGCTATTCTTACAGCAGAAAGTGAAAGACTCCAAAAAGAAAAAGATGAAAATGAAGAAAAATATAATATTGCAAATGAAAGACTTAAAGATTTAAGTGCAAGATTAAGTACTGCAAATTCACTATTTGATGGTCTTAAATCAGAACAAGTAAGATGGAGTGAAGATAAAGTCAATTTAGCAAATTCAAAAGGTAAATTGCCTGGTGATTGTCTTTTAGGTGCTGCATTTTTATCATATTGTGGGCCATTTAGTTTTGATTTTAGAAAAAGAATGATATATGAAACCTGGAAAAGTGATTTAATCGAAAGAAAAATAAATGTTTCTGAAAATTTCACAGTTCAAGGATTATTAACCTCTGATCAAGAAATATCACAATGGAATATAGATGGATTACCTGATGATGAACTTTCTACACAAAATGGTATTTTGACAGAAAATGCTAATCGTTGGCCTTTAGCTATTGATCCAGAAAATCAAGCTATTGTATGGCTTAAAAGAAAATGTGGTGTTAATTTAAAAGTTTTAACATTTACTGCTGATTATATGAAATATGTTGGATTAAGAGTTCATAACGGTGGTAATGTTTTAATAGAAAATGTAGGAGATACAATCGATCCAAATATCAATCCTGTTTTAGAGAAAAATTATATAATTAAAAATCAAGTTGAATATATAATTTTAGAAGGACAAGAACAAAGTGTTAGTGCTGATTTTAAATTATATCTTGTTACAAAATTACCAAATCCACATTATACTCCTGAAATAATGGCTAAAACTACAATTATTAACTTTAGCATAACTATGGATGGATTGGAAGAACAATTATTAAATGAAGTTGTTAGATTTGAATATCCATCAATAGAAGAAACAAGAAAAAAAATAGTTGAAGATATGAATAAAAATAAAATATTCTTAAAAAAATGTGAAGATAATTTATTAGAAGCCTTAAATGAATCAGCTGGCACAGATATTTTGCAAAATACAAAACTTATAGAAACATTAAAATTCACTAAAGATAAAGCACAAGAATTAAAAGCATCTTTACAAGCTTCAGAAACAACAAGAAAAGATTTATATTTACAAAGAGCAAATTATATTCCAGTTGCAAAAAGAGGCTCAATTTTATACTTTACTATATGTGGTTTAAGATTAATTAGTTCTATGTATGAATATTCTTTAGCCTCATATACGAATGTTTATAGAAATGCAATCAAAGAAGCTCCCCCAAATATGATTTTAACTAACAGATTAGATTCTATAAAGAAAAAATTAACAAATTTATTATATGAATATATATGCTTATCTATTTTTGGAAAACATAAACTAATGTTTAGTTTCCATATGAGAACAATGATAATGAGATATGAAGAAGAATTAGATATGAATGAATTATTATTCTTCTTAAGAGGCTCAATTAGTGAAAGTAAAAATCAAAAGCCAGAGAATTTAGATTGGCTTTCTGATGATTCTTGGCAAGATCTTGAAGGACTTATTAATTTAAATGATAAAATGAAAAAGGCAGGAAATTTATTTAAATCAAATATTGAAGAATGGAAAAATTGGGTAGATTTAGAAAAACCAGAAGATATTGAATTACCAAGCGGATTAGAAGAAGAATTAACTCCATTAGAAAAACTTTTAATTGTAAGAGTATTTAGAAAAGATCGTGTATTTAATGCTATTAAAAACTTTATAAGAAATACAACAGGTAATGATTTTTATATTACTCCACCACCTATGAAAATGAATAAAATATTTGATCAAAGTAGTGTAAATACTCCTGTATTATTTATTTTATCACCAGGAGTTGATCCTTCCTATTACGTAAATCAATATGCTATTGAAATGGGTTATTTTGAAAAAAAATATAGATTTATGTCTTTAGGTCAAAAACAGGAAACAGAAGCTAAAAATATGATAATGGATGGTATAAAAAGAGGTCTTTGGATTTTATTACAAAATTGTGATTTATTATATAAATGGCTTAAAGAATTAGAAAATATGATAGATAGTGTTGATTCTTTGAAACCAAAACCAGAATTTAGATTATGGCTTACCACTTCTCCGTTAGAAAATTTCCCAATTGGTATTTTACATAAAAGTTTCAAAGTTGTAACTGAACCTCCAGATGGTTTAGGTCCTAATATGAATAGAGTCTTTGGTTCAATGAAAGCTGAATCATTTGAAAATGAATGTCCTCATCCCGCTTATAAGCCATTAGTATTTGTAACTTCTTTCTTTCATTCAGTATTACAAGATCGTAAAAAATTTGGAAAAATAGGATGGAATGTTATTTATGATTTTATGGAAAGTGACTTTACTATTAGTAAAAGACTTTTATCAATGTATTTAGGAAAAATAGGACCTGATGATCCAATTCCATGGGCATCCTTGAAATATTTAATTGGAGAAGCTATGTATGGAGGAAGAGTAACAGATGATTATGATAGACGTGTAATGATGACATATTTAGCAGAATATATGGGAGATTTTATTTTTGATGTAAATCAAAAATTCTTTTTTGCTAAAAGTGAAAATTTCAATTATGAAATTCCTGAAGATGGCCCATTTGATAATTATGTAAAAGCAATTAATGAAATGCCTATTACTTATAGTCCTGAAATCATAGGATTGCATTCTAATGCAGAAATTGATTATTTTACTCAGGCTTCAAAAAGAATATGGGAAGATATGATTAAACTTCAATCATCTACTGGAGGAAATAGTAGCAGTGGAAAGAAAAAGGAAGGAGAGGAAGGCTCAACAAAACAAGTCCAAACTAAAGAAGAAATAGTATTAAAAATGGCTGAAGAATTTTTGGAAAGTAAAGTACCACCTAAATTTGATATGCTATCAGTAAATAAAAAATTCACAGGAGGTAAAACCCCAATAGAAGCAGTTTTAACTCAAGAAATAGAAAGGTATAATATGCTTAATGAAAAAATGAATGAAACTTTATCAGATTTAATATCTTCATTAAAAGGAGAAATAGCAATGAATGCCGAAATAGAAGATATAATGAATAGTATATATAATGGCTTATTACCAAACCAATGGAGAGCATTAGCACCAGAAACTCAAAAATCTTTATTAAATTGGCTAGATCATTATAGAAGAAGATATAATCAATATTTGGATTGGTTTGAACATGGAGAACCAAAAGTTATGTGGTTAAGTGGACTACATATCCCTGCTTCATATTTAAAAGCTATTATCCAAATTACTTGTAGAAAAAAAGGATGGCCTTTAGATAAAGTTTCTACTTATACAGTAGTTACTAAAATATATAATGTCGATGAAATAAGTGAAAAACCAGAATTTGGATGTTATATTCAAGGTTTATATCTAGAAGGAGCAGAATGGGATATTGAACATAATTGCTTACAAAGACAATTACCTAAAAAATTGATATGTAATATGCCACTTATTCAAGTTATTCCAGCAGAAGCTAGTAAGATTAAATTGAGAAATAATTTAAAGACTCCAGTTTATGTTACTCAGAATAGAAAGAATGTTAAAGGGGAAGGGTTTGTTTTTGAAGCAGATTTAAGAACTTTAGTTCATCCTAATTTATGGATATTACAAGGAGTTGCTTTGCTTTTAAATACAGTTTATGGATAAATGAAATAAATATTTTTAATTCTTTATTATAATAAAATAAAATTTAATTAAAAAATTAATAATAACATAAATATGAATTAAAATTAAAAATAATTTTTATTTATTAAAATATTTTATGTTATTATATTTATGAAAAATATTATAAATAAATGGTTTTATATTTAAAAAAAGTAATAAAGATATTAAATACCTAATATATTTAATATAATTTTTTCCATATCCATCCCCATTTTGCTACAAATCTATCTTTAATAGATTCTAAAATTCCTTTACCTTTTGTTTTTCCTAAGAAAATATTTAATATTTGTACAATCATAAATCCATAGACAAACCAAGACAAAGAAATAATATCAAAAGGCATAGTAACATCTACATTTGGCATATTATAATATATATGATTAGTAATAGTATATTCATTTTCAATAATAATAATTCCACAAGGAAATGTAAATCCAAATTCTTGGGGGTTATATATTGATTCAAAATTCATTATTTGTTTTCTTAAATTTATTTCTACCTCAATTTTATCAAAAGTTTTAAGACCATTAAAATATTTTATATTTAATTGACTTGAAGTCTTTTTTTCATAAGTAAAAGGTATATCAGGATATTTATCTTCAATTTTATCAGTAAATGAAATATTAAAATAATTTACTAATTCTTCAATATCTAGAGATTTTACAATTTTATCATTATTATATACTTTTATATGAAGTGAGCCATATTTTGGAATCATACTTTTAGTAGGTAATAATTCAATAATTTCAAATTTTTTTTTTTATTAATTATATCTGATAAAATTTCTTTATTTGAAAAAGTTATTATATGATGTAAAATAAAATCATCAAAACTTATTTGTAATCCTTCTAAATATCTTTTTGAAGTTATATAATTAGATACTTGATATTCAGGAATTTTTTTTTGTTTTTTTGGAATATTTTCATTTTTATTTTTTTCTTTTTCATCATTGAAATAAATACTTGTTTGATTCAAATCCCTTGATAAAATTTCAAATTCATAAACTATTCTATTTTCATAATTTGTAACATGATATTTAATGCTTTTGAAATCACTTTTTGCAAAATCTGGATAATTTATATATTCTTCAAATTGTTTCCATTTTTCTTCACATATTGTTTCTTTTATTGCGTCTAAATGTGTATTACATGGAATTTCTTTATTTTCAATCATTAATTTATTATTTTCATATGTAATATATGAAGTTCTATCAAAAAATGGATTTAATGTCAATTTAAAAGTATGGGAAAATACATCAAAATATTTTTTGAAATCTTCTTCATTCTCAAAAGGGGAAAAATTTTTTGAATAATAAATTTTACCACTTGGATAATCAGAAATTAAATTATAAACTCCATGGAAATCAAAAGGATAAAATTGGGATTTTAAATTTGAATATATTGTTCCTTGTAATATTTGAATCATAAATTCAGTTCTTGGAGGTAAAAATATAACTAAGTCTGATGGAAGAAAAACTTCACTTATAGAATAAACGTTATCTTTTAATTTTTGAGCCTCTATATATACATCTGTTTTGGTGAATATTTTATTATCAATTATTATTTTTGAATTTTCTAGAAAAGATCTAGTTGATATTAAGCTTATTATTATATAAATAATTATTAATTTAAAAAAATTGAAATTTTTGTACATTTTTAAAAATAAAAATAATTTATTTTGATAAAGATTTCTATTGGGGATGGGGGATGGGGGATTGGGGATGGGGGATTGGGGATTGGGGATTGGG
>JAEEGL010952868.1_pt1 | contig 15736 bp, 17 predicted proteins | sample 9134231 | NCBI WGS metagenome assembly JAEEGL01 (sample SAMN16246548, study PRJNA631951) | gut metagenome | biome: gut microbiome; feature: rumen; material: fiber-attached | host: Bos | place: Iran: Karaj | collected 2018-10
AATCCAAAATACTTTGCAATGGTCCCATATCCCACTTTGCCTGGTATGTACATTTCGAACATCTTCTTCACCGTTGACTTTGAAAGCCCACCGCAGTAATTCTTCTCATCAGGTTGAGGGGATGATTGTTGGGCCTCCTTGTCTACTGTAGTGGTGTTCTCGACCCGCTCAGCTTGGTTGTTGAGTTCACGCTGCACCTTCTGGATGGCACCGAACTTGAGCAGGAATCTCTCCATGCAGTAGTTGGCGATATAGATGGTGAGATCAACTACTTTACGGCGCGTTTGGAGCATGTTAGGATCAGGACAGCCGAACAACATGTGGATAACCATAGCGCAATGGAATGCGATAGCTCCCATTCTACCGCGAGCGCCGACACGAGGATCACTTGTGTCACCATTGGCTTTGTACCACTGGTCGTCATTAATCCAGGTCTCGATGGCAGCGTTCACGTAGTCCAGCTCAATGAAGTGCTCTTCGGCGGGGATATCGCAACCACTCAACTCATCATGGTTATAGCAGTAGAGCCTATTCCATTCTTCAATTTGATTTCTGTAACTTTCGAGCTCTTCGCCATCTTCAATGATCAACGCTTGGAGGTATCGGCCGCTGTCAGGGATATCAAGCAAGCAAAAACGTGACGCGGTGCCTCCTTCCAGCTCCTTTGAAAAGAACTTGTCTGTGTCGCCAGGTGTTCCTGTGAGAATGCAGTTCATAAACACACGAAACAACCCTTGGATGGCCTTGCTCTTGTTTGCACGGTAAACCTCACCGTTATCAAACGCCTTGCGAAAATACTCTGCGGTCAGGCCGTTCTGTTTTCTCATGTTGTTTACTGCCGCGAGCACCTCGCTGCTGACCATGAGAACATGAACCTCGCCATTGTTGGCCAGAATGTCAATGAACTTCGATTCCGTCGCACTTATACCGGCCCATTGGATGATTTTCCGCTCGTCATCCGACGAGTACTTCGCCTTGTCGCGGTCAAACAATAGCTTGAACAGGGCGTTCAGTGCGGTCATGAATTTTTCCTTGCCGACACCCCAGTCGGCCTCTACGAGCACCAGTAGGTTGGGGGCGTGGATTTTACCGTCCAGGTATTTGGCTCGCACCTTAGAGAAACACAGCGCGGCAAACGCGCAGAGCAGCGTGACTGTCATCGCCACCTCGTAGCCAGCAGGGCTGCGCTCTACGACGAACTGGAGCATTGGAGGAAGTTCGGGCATCGAGCCAAACTCATCAATGAACTTCTCACTCCATGTCTTGTGCTTGGGTGGCTCTTGTGTCTCCATCGGTTGGGACTCTACTTCCTCCACATAAGGCACATCGACTACTGGAGATGGAGCAGGAGTAGGAAGCGCTTGTAGATGTTTGGATCCCTTGATGAACTTATTGTAAGCCCAATGGCCTAAAACACCTATGCCTATGGCTGCTAATGTGACTAGGCCCCACAACAAGGCTTTACTCTCGCCAGGATCTCCCCACCCGGTTGTGCGGATGCCACTTGTGCTGACACTTGTTTCATGAGGCTTCTGTACTTGTTTAGAGAGTTTTGTCAAATTTCTCATCTCCTTCATGTTGCGACCACGCATTTCAATGCCATCCTTGGTCACCTTCAGAAGCAATGATTGAAACCATTTTCTCTTATGTCCCATACATGTAACATTTTTTGTTCTTAACAGTTAATTCACTCGACAGTTTCATTTTATGTGAGGACGGCGAAACCACACCTCCCGTGGTGGCAAAGCCCTTGGCCTTACCACCACACATCGAAATGATTATCATATAACTAGTTTTTTAAATACATAAGCCACTACACCAGCCAGAACGGCACCGCTACTCAAGCCATACAGCCATTTACACTTGTTCTTCTTCAACTTTGGTATATACTCAGTGCTGGCAATCTCAACCTTATCATAAGTGTTAGTCACTTGAATCTCCTCCTCAAGGGTTTTGCACTTATCCTCCTGCTCTGCAAATGAAATGTGCAGTCTTTTTAACGCATCACGATTGGTCTCACTGATACAATCTTGCAATGCCACATAAGTCATAGGGGTGCAGGAGCTAGTGTCATAGTGCTGTATCCGGCCACAACAGTTATTGTCTTGGAACTGGCGCTTGCAGTAACTGGTCTCTTGCAAAGCCGTGTAATCCATATGCTGATGATTACGGTACTTAGTGGATAGCATATTACTCCACTTGCGATTAGTGTTTCTTCTTTTGCTCATAGCGTTTATCTTTAATGTTATTAATAATATTGGATATGAGCATTCGCGCCACTATGCCTACTGCCTCGCCTACAACAATCTTGATGAGAAATTTTTTCATTGTTCTTGGTTTTTTTAAGCCCCTCGCCGTCAGACGGCTGCCCAATAACGAGGGGCATGATTAATTATGTTTGTTATTACTTGTTACGGTTGTACATTTCGTCGAGGATGCCGTGGATGACCTGCTCGCGAGTTTGAGCCTCGGACTTCTCGGCATTGTTGATACGCTCACTGTCCTGTGCCGACATGCTGGTGAAAATGCTGATAACCTTAACGGCGAGATCGAATTGGTCGCCCGCATCGGTTGCGTTCATCTTGTTGGCAATCCATCGCCAGATGAAGGTGCCCTTCAATGTCTTGTTCTTGATGGGAGCTTCTTTTGCAATGCCAAATCCTTCGCATACTCCCTCAAAAATCATCTGATAAAGCTCGATGTCCTCAGTGTCGCCGTCGTTGAAGACGCCAGGCACCTTACCCGCCAGGAGGGACTGAACATCCGCTTTCTTCACCTCCTTGCCCTTGGTGGCGATACCAGCAGCCTTAGGGGTGAGCCCACGGTCGATTTTGCCAGCGTAGGCGGCTATGATCTTGTTGGCCTTCTCGGTATCCAAGAAGTCACGAGCGAAATCCTTTGTCTTGGTGGGAACATTGTCCATGTTGATGTGGCGATACTGGTCCTTGAACACCTGGGGATCGGTGATGTGGCGATAAGTGAACGTATACTCAAAGGGCTTCTCAGTTTTGCTTTCGCCCTTGCCCTTGGACTTGCGCTTCTCTTCCTTGATCCGCTTAATCTCTTCCAGCCAAGCCCAGAACCTTGAATTGCCCTCCATGATCACCAGCATGCCGAAGGTCTCCTCACGGTTCTTGACCTCTTCACCCGTGATGGGGTTGACTAGTACGTAACCGGCATCGTAGGCTGCGGTCGCGTCGCATAAGAGAGCACTTACAAGCATACCGTGCTTGCGGCAAGACTTTTGCTTGGCCTTAATCTGCTTGGGATCCTTGCGATTCGACTTGAAGAAGAGAACCTTACCCAAGGTTTTCTTCTTCAAGGTGTGAACCACACGCTCCTTCATCAAGGGCTTCTGCTCTTGCTCCCCATGATTGGAGCTGGAATCCAGTTCCTCATCCGCAGGCGCGCCGCCAGCTTCATCCGGATTTTCTACTTCACCCTCGCACGCGGGTACATTGTTTACACTCGTAGCTGCATTGGCAGTTACTTCCTCGTTCAAGGCCTGAGCCTCTACATTGTTTTCGGACAAGCCAAAATGTTTTGCAATAATTTTATTCATATGATGTATATTAATTACATTAATGCAATTTTATCGCATCCCGATCATCGGAATGCGCAGCAAAATTATTGCTTTTTTTTTAACTGGCAAAATGGTCTTAACTATCTTTCACACAGTGTATTAGCAGGTAACTAAGTGCCAGTTTTTAGGTCTTGCTTATTTGAATCTTATTTAAAACTTATGTATATATTATGTGAATATTATTTCATTTTTTTGGTGCCCGCAAATGATTCAATCGAAACGATGATGAATTAATATATTTTTAATGTGTTTAATGTATGTTAACTAACTTAATGGATAAGATCTGTTGGGTAAAAGTTGTATCGTTGTGGTTATTAATGGCGCTTCTTATGGTGAGCCTACCTTGCTGCCTTTTTTTACTTCGCAATACTGAAACAAAAGGCGCGCCCGAGGAATATATAATACACTGATTCTTAGTATATTTAAAACTAATACGAATAATGTATCGCCTGCATTTCAAATAGCAGTAGAAATAGGTCTCATACTCCCGGAGTCTTATCACCTTGATTTTGATGAGGCTTTCTAACATGATGAAATCATTAGGTAAATAAGAAATATTGTTATTATTCTTCTTTGTTTTCGGGATAAATCACTAACTTTGCATTATAAATTCTGAGATTAGTACATCATGATGAAGTCTTTGCATATCAAGAATTTCAAGAATTTCAAGGAGCTCACAATTGATAGACTTGGAAGAGTTAATCTGATTGTTGGTAAAAACAATGCAGGCAAGTCCAGCTTACTTGAAGCCATATCCATTTACATTTCGAATGGTGAGGAGAACTGGCTACGTACATTGCTCGCTGATCGTGGTGAGGCAATTCGAGATAATGATGGCAATGAAGCTTATGCCGAAAATGTAAAGCGTCATTATATCTCGTTGTTTTCAGGATGGGAGGAGAACTACAATAAAGACTATGAAATGGTGTTTGGCACAAATGAGAACGAGGAAATTCCTGTCAGAATTTCGCAGGTTTACATCCGTGAGGGAAAGGATATCTCTTCAACTCAAATAGAGGCATATCATGAAAACGATATTGGTGTTCATGTTGACAGAAGTTCAATTACCAGTGCTGGACTGCTAGTTTCTAGTGGGACACAGAGTTATATTATTCCGTATTATAAGAAAAGGAGTTACCTGAATGTCTTCCCAGAGAAATGTCCATTCCAACACATTCCTATTTATATGATTGATCGGATGGCTAATGCAAAGTTGTTTGACAATATCTCGTTATCACCGGATGAGGATTACGTGCTTGATGCCCTAAGGATAATTAACCCAGCAATCAATAGAATCCGTTTTATTGACACCAACGAAGGACGTAGTTCAGAACGAATTGCGGTTGTGACAATAGTGGGTAGCGACCAACGTTTTCGACTTAGTTCTATGGGTGACGGAATCAATAGAGTTTTGACTATTATTCTTGCGTTGCTAAATTGTAAAAATGGTGTTTTGCTTCTTGACGAGTTTGAAACTGGGCTCCATTATTCCGTGCAAGATCAATTGTGGAATATTATTTTCATGCTTTCCGAAAAACTTAACGTTCAAGTTTTTGTTACAACTCATAGCAACGATTGCCTAAACAGTTTTGCAAAAATGAACAAGCAGGGAATGGGGCATCTTATTCGTCTTGCCTTCAATGAGGAAGGCAATATCGTTCCAACAGTTTTCGATAATAATGAGGACTTGCGTTTCGCTTCTTATAATTCCATAGAAATGAGATAAGATATAATGAGTGAACTTCCATATATTCTCTTAGTTGAAGGCCGTGATGATCAACATGTTATATGGGCATTATGCAAAAAACATAATTTGCCTGAGACATTTGATGTAAAAGATTGTGGCAGTATTCAGAATTTGTTGAGAGAGTTAGAACTAAGGCTTAAACTTGGTGATAATAATAGACGTATAGGAGTTGTCGCAGATGCGGATTTAAGCATGAAAAGCCGTTGGGATAGTATAGTCTCAATACTGAGAGACACTGGGAAGTACGAATATCATGAACCTGTACTGCCTAAAGAAGGTATTGTATTGGATCCAACAGATAAAATGTTTCCCAAAATAGGTGTTTGGTTGATGCCGGATAATAGTCAAAACGGTATGCTGGAGGACTTTATAGCAGCACTTGCAGAACCCGACGATGCTTTAATGGCTAAATCAGAAAAAGTTCTTACCGAACTTGAAAAGGAGGGAATTCAAAGATACAAACCTGTCCATCGTTCCAAAGCAAAGATACATACCTATCTTGCGTGGCAAGATATGCCCGGTCGGCCCATGGGACAAGCCATTACCGCCAATACCCTGAATGCCGATTCAGAATTGGCAACAAAGTTTGCTGAATGGCTAAGAGCGTTGTTTTGTGACCCGAAATAGATGTTATTATTTCTTCTTATTTAGTAATCCAGTTGTTTTCATCTTAACATGGGTGAAAGCGTGGAAAAACACAGCTGCTTGCGTGGACAAACTGTAGAGTTTTGCTTGTTTTCTTGCCGATGACGGCAAAAATGGGTGTATTTGCGGCGGAATAATGGATTTTTCTAGCCGATAGAGCGATGGAGTATATATCTGTGAAGCAATTTGCAGAGAAGTTCAATGTCTCGGAACGGACTGCCCGCAATTACTGTGCGAGTGGGAAGATTGATGGTGCCCGCCTTGTGGGGAAGTCTTGGAATGTGCCCGCCGATGCGGTGTTGCCTGGCCGCAAAAAGAAGGCTAAAACATCGCCTTTGCTGACCGCGCTCCAGGAGCAAAAAGACGACAGGATCAAAGGCGGCATCTATCATCGTGTCCAGATCGACCTCACCTATAATTCCAATCATATCGAGGGTAGCCGTCTGACCCATGACCAGACGCGGTATATCTTTGAAACCAACACTATCGGCCTCACGGACGAAACGGTCAAGGTGGATGATATCATCGAGACGGCCAACCACTTCCGCTGCATCGACTTGATCATCGAGCAAGCAGGGGCAAAGTTGAGCGAATCGTTGATTAAGCAGTTGCACCTAATTCTCAAGTCCGGCACGTCCGATTCCCGTAAGGCTTGGTTCGCTGTGGGGGATTATAAACGACTGCCCAATGAGGCGGGAGGTATGGAAACGGCAGCACCGTCCGACGTTCACCGCCAGGTGAGGGATTTGTTGCGAGAATACAACTCGATCAAGAAGCACACTCTTGAGGACATCATCGACTTCCATCAACGTTTCGAGGCCATCCATCCGTTACAGGGCGGTAACGGTCGTGTGGGGCGACTGATTATGTTCAAGGAATGCTTGTCGACTGGTATCGTCCCGTTCATCATTACCGACGGCCTGAAGATGTTCTACTATCGAGGCCTTAGAGAATGGCCCCGCGTCCAAGGCTTCCTACTCGACACCTGCCTCACCGCCCAAGACAACTTCAAAGCCCTCCTCGGCTACTTCCAAATCAAGTACCGCGGTTAACCGTTCATCTTACTTCCCAAAGATTGACCAATCACCCAAAAAGCACCATGAAAATTTGGCGATTTCAATTTTGCGTGCTAATTTTGCAGAAAATCTACAAAATTCATATCGAAATGCTGCTCAATATCGAAATAACAAACTTCTTTTCGGTTAAGGAAAAGGTGAGTATTGACTTTCGGGCCGCCAATATCCATACTCAACGTGCGAAAGAATTAGGTGATAATGTAATCGACTGGAATGGAACTAAAGTACTGAAGTCCATTGGACTATTTGGCCCCAACGCTTCCGGAAAATCAAGCATACTTAAGGCCATTACTTTCTGTTGCAGAATGATATTGGACTCTCACCTATATAATGAGGGCGTGAGATTCAATTTCGAACCTTTCAAATTTGATGGCTGGCAGAACAAACCAAGTAAGTTCTTGATTGACTTTGTGTGTGAGGATATAGAATATGAGTATTCTTTTGAGCTCACACAGGAGCGAATCCTCAGCGAAAGTCTATACTATTATCCGACTGGAAGGCGTGCAAAAGTTTTTGTTCGGGATGCAGATGGTAAATATAGTTTTGGAACAGGTGTAATGGCTAAACCGTCAGATGTGGCCATTAATACTAGCAATAAGAATCTCTTCCTTAGCCGAGCCAGTTCAATGAATCGCGACATTGCCCAAAGGCTTTATCGTTATTTCATGAACCAATTTCTGCTTGGACTTGTGAATGTCAATGATGTGCTGGTATTGGATAGTTTCAATTCATATAAACGGGTGATTCTTAAAGCCCTTGAAATATGTGATACAGACATAACCGACATTGAGGCAAGAATGGAGCAAACTCCGGCACCAGTGGCAATTCCTGGACAATCAGAGTTGTCTTATAAGTTGGTTGATGTTCTCCGTTTCAAGACTTTCCATAGGGATCAAAAAGATGTGATGTTCGATATGGATATGGAAGAGTCTAATGGTACACGCAAACTTTTCCAAATCCTTATCCGTTTATTGGATGTAGTAAAAAATAAGAAGGGCATCCTAATGGACGAATTTGATATGGGACTACATACACGTCTTGCTGATTTCATTCTGGATTTGATTCATGCTTCTGACAGGAGCCAACTCTTGTTTACATCACATAACACCAACCTTATTGATGTAAAGAGGCTCAGGCGTGACCAGATCGTATTCGTCAATAAGTCCGGGCAAGGAGCGACTGAGGTCTATTCCTTATACGATTTTAAGGATTTCCGCGAGAACATGGATGCTGAAAAGGCCTATATCCAAGGCCGATTTGATGCAGTTCCATATGAAGGACATTCTGTATCGAGTATTAAGGTATTGTTGGGGGAAGATAGATAAAAAGAAGCTTTTTTGACAGGGTCAACAATAATAATAGGCCATTTCCTTGGTGAAGTGGCAAATAATTGCTATATTTGCAAGTTGAACATGGTTGTTTTTGAGGTGGAAAAATCTTTGTACACTTTTTATGTACAGATCTCTTGAAACCCCGATGAATAAAGGGTTTTCATAATTCTCCAAAAATCATGAGTTTGATGAGGAAATGTAGTAATATCGTATTAGAATTATTTGGTGATAGGCTTAAGGCTCTCAAGAATCATTAAAAGGGAGTCGGGTTATTAATAGTCTTTGTTTAGGAGGTGGGTGAAGGCGGTTTTTAGTTCGTCGGCTTTGCGGGCGGCAAAGACTTCGTCCAGTTCGGCGGTTCCGTTGATGGACTTGTGGATGCCGCTCTTGCCGTAGTAATAACGCGTCTCGTCGGTGCCGCCGTCCAGGGCATCATTGCTTTGGAAGAAGAATAGCAGGACGGACTCATCTTCACTAAAAAGGAACTCTTGATAGAACTTGCGGGCCGCCACGTTGTAGGTGGTGGAGATGAAATAGAGTTTGTAATAGGGTGTTCCCAATACGGGGTCCTCGTCGAGCGTGAAATAGTAGTGGATGACTTCCTCGGTGGGACCGCATCCTGGGATAACGTAATGGCTGACAATCTCCATATCGCTGCGGGGGACGTTCTGCTCCTGGGCATGGCTGTTGAGTTCCACTCGCTCTTTGGCGGCGCTATAGGCGGCGCGGATGCCTGCCATCTCGGCTTTGGTCATCTCCTGGGCACGTAATGGCATAACCGTCGGCGCCATCAGCAGCACGATGAACGTGATGATGAAGTATCTGGTCATGACGGTTCGCTGTTTTTTTATTTCCTTGCCTTGAAGGCGTTCTCGATGTCTTCCTTGGTCAGCACGGACAGTTCGTCGTCGCTGATGCTGCGCTGGGCCGAGAGGCGGTTTGCCTGTTGCTCGACGGCGCGTTCAAAGATGTTACGCACAAAGCGGGCATTGCCGAAGTTCTTGGTCTTGTGGGCTACGACATAGTCCAGGTTTTCCTTGAGCAGCTGTGCCGCATCGTCGGTGATGGTATACTGGTTCTTGTTGAGGTACAGCTTGAAGATGTCAAACAACTCCTGCTCGCTGTAGTCGGGGAAATTGATGTAGCGAGTGAAGCGCGACTGCAGGCCTGGGTTGGAGTCGATGAAGCGTTTCATCTCGTCAGGATAGCCTGCGATAATGACCACCAGCTTGTCGCGGTCGTCCTCCATGCGCTTGAGCAGAGTGGAGATAGCCTCCTGGCCGTAGTCATTACTGGCGTTCTCGGGCACCAGGGCATAGGCCTCGTCGATAAACAGCACGCCGTTAAGCGCCGAATCGATCACGGCGTTGGTCTTGGTGGCGGTCTGTCCCACATACTCTGCCACGAGGCCCGAGCGATCGGTCTCCACGGTGTGTCCGCTATTGAGGATCCCCAGGTCCTTGTAGATGCGTGCCACGATGCGAGCCACGGTAGTCTTTCCCGTACCGGGGCTACCGGTAAACACAAGGTGGAACGACATCTTGGGCACCTTCAGGCCCTGCGCTTTGCGCTGCTGTTGGATTTTGGCAAAATTGGCAATAGTGTGCACCTCTTCCTTGACCGATTCCAGACCAATGAGTTCGTCCAGTTCCTTGTAGGGGTCACCTTCCATCACCTCGGTGATGACCACGCTGTCTTTGGGCTCGTTGGGTTCCTGGGCAATCTCGGTGATAGGATCGGGAGTCTTGGAGGGATTCTTGCTCGTCAATCCTGCCCACAACGCAAAGATGACTAACGCCACCAAAGCGGCACCGCCACATAGTACCATCTTCTTACTGAATCTTACCGGTTCACCAGGGCGCAGGAACTTGTAGAGCATCACATATCCCCAATAGATGAGCGGCGACAGGATGCCGACAAACACCAGCAGCCCTAAAGCCCCGTCGCCCCCATCACCCTCGGCGCGCATGTCAAACACGGCTACAATGCCGACGATGATACAAAGCAGCGAAAAAGCCAAAGCCATGATGCCACAACCGCCCGAAAGTTCCCTCTTCATAACTCGATCAATTGTTTTGTTTGTATAGAAATTTACCCAATTTGCGCCTTCTATTTTGATTCCAGGATGCCCATGGCCATGTGGCGGCCGGCATCGAAGGCCTGCTGCAGATCTTTCTCCCAATGCTCATCGCGGTATTGGCGCTTGGCTTCCTCGGAGAAACCTGCCAGTTCAAAGCGGTTATAGTCCTTGACTTGATAGGTGTTGTAAGCGATGAGGCGCTCGGGCTGGCCCAGGGCTGTCGCGATGCAGTACTCCATTGAGCCATACCCCTGGCTGTTGTTACGGTCAGGGGTGCCATTCATGGTTTCCATCAGCACCACGGGCATCTTCTTGGGGGCAGTCATGCTGTAGTCATTATAGGACAGCCATGGGAATGCCAGACGCTCGAGGAAAGTGCGCATCTGTCCCGTGACATCACCGAAATAGATGGGTGAGCCCATCACCAAGCCGTCGGCCTGGGCAATGTCTTCCAAGACGGGAGTCAGCGCGTCCTTGAACTTGCAGACATTGGATGCCCTACCCTTGATCTTGCATGCCATGCACGACATGCAGCCCTTGTAATCCAACTCATACAAGCGCACCGTCTTCACTTCAATCTGCTCGCTGACTGACATGGCGCCCTCGGCAAACCGTTGCAACATCTGTGCGGTGTTCATCGCCTTGCGAGGTCCACCGTCAATGATTATTATCTTTTTCATAATAGATTAAATATTAAATGATTATCAACAATTATTATCTGATAAAGTGCGTGGGCTGCCACTCCTCGCGCTCGGGATAGTCCAGGTTGCCACCAGCATGGATTTTCTTCAACAGCCAGGCCATATTGTCCGCCAGCGTGCGCATGGTCTGCATACCCTCGGCATCCTGGGCTGCCTCTCCCGCGTCACGGCCATAGGCGATATTCCAGTATTGCGAGGTGACCAGCGGCATATTGACCATCTGGAACATCATGTTCATCGTCTGGAACGCAGCTGTGGCGCCGCCGCGACGGCAAATGGCGATATTGGCTGCGGGTTTGTTCTCCAGCTTGCCACTGGCCGAAAAAAGCAGGCGCTGCATCACTGCCAGCAGGGCGCCATTGGGCTGTCTATAATAGACGGGCGACCCGACTACCAGCGCATCAATATCATCAAGCTTCTCCACGATGCGGTTGCAGACATCGTCATCAAACGCACAACGTCCCAAGCTACGAGTCATACACTGGCCGCAAGCGATACAGCCGCGCACGGGCTTATTGCCCAGCTGCACGATTTCAGTTTCCACACCATGCTTCTCGAGCTGGCGTGCCACCTCAGACAAGGCTACGAATGTGTTGCCCTCAAGGCGGGCACTGCCGTTGATCAATAAAACTTTCATAATGGTTATATCGGTTGATTGTTTATTACACTACTCTCTCAAAACCGCCTATGAGCGCGGCTTAATTCTCCAAATACCAGCGGTAGAGGGCGGAAACGCCGTCCTCAAGTTCCATGGTGTGGTGCCAACCGAGGGCGTGCAGCTTGCTCACGTCGGTGAGTTTGCGCAGGGTGCCGTCGGGCTTGGTGCTGTCCCACTCTATAGTGCCACAGTATCCGACAGTGGTTTTGACCAGTTCGGCCAGCTGGCGGATAGTGACTTCCTTACCACTGCCGATGTTGATGTGGCAATTGCGCACTTCCTCGCCCTCACCACGAACGTCCTTGAAGTCAATATGCTCCAGGCAATACACGCTGGCGTCGGCCATGTCCTCGCTCCACAGGAATTCCCTTATCGGTGCACCAGTACCCCAGAGGCGCAGGCAGTCCTTGAGGATGCCGTATTTTTCCAACAGAGCCACTATCTGCCCGTCGGTAGCGCTGCCGTCAACTCCCTCGACGGGGCGTCGGCCCAGGTCGGTTCGGATGCCTGTCATGTCACCCTCATTCAACAGTTTGGCGAGGTGCATTTTCCTGATCATGGCTGGCATGACGTGGCTGGTCTCAAGGTTGAAATTGTCACGAGGGCCATAGAGGTTGGTGGGCATCACGGCGATGAAATTGGTGCCGTACTGCAGGTTGAAACTCTCGCACATCTTCATGCCGGCAATCTTAGCGATGGCATAGGGTTCGTTGGTATATTCCAGCGGAGATGTGAGCAGGGCATTCTCGCCGATGGGCTGCGGTGCCTCTCGCGGATAGATACAAGTGCTGCCCAGGAAGAGCAGTTTCTTCACGCCGTGACGCCAACTCTCACCGATGACGTTCTGCTGAATAGCGAGGTTCTGGAAGATGAAATCGGCGCGGTATTTTAAATTAGCCATGATGCCGCCCACATGGGCTGCGGCGAGCACGACATATTCGGGCTGTTCCTCGTCAAAGAAACGCTTCACGGCAACGGCATCCATCAGATCAAGCTCCTGATGGGTGCGGCCGATAAGGTTGGTGTAACCCTTGCGTTGCAAGTTGTTCCAGATGGCACTTCCCACGAGTCCGCGGTGGCCTGCCACATAGATTTTTGAGTTTTTTTCCATGCTATCCTTGATAGGGTTTGATAGGGTTTGATAGGGTGTAATAGGGTTTGATGAGGTGTTATGGGATCAAGTAAGATGATAGATCTTCTTGATGTGCTGCAAGTCGTATTCCACCATGATGCGCACGAGGTCCTCGAAGGAGGTCTTGCGCGGGTTCCAACCCAGTACGTTCTTGGCCTTGGTGGGGTCTCCCAGGAGCTGATCCACCTCGGCAGGACGGAAGTACTTGGGATCCACTTCTACCAGCACCTTGCCAGTTGCCTTGTCGATACCCTTTTCATTGAGACCCTCGCCTTGCCATTGCAGTTCGATGCCGGCATGATGGAACGCCAGGGTGCAGAATTCCCTCACCGTGTGATACTCGCCCGTAGCGATGACAAAGTCGTCGGGCTCGGGCTGTTGCAGGATGAGCCACATACATTCCACGTAGTCACGGGCATAGCCCCAGTCACGCAGGGCGTTGAGGTTGCCCAGATAGAGTTTATCCTGGAGGCCGTTGACGATGCGAGCAGCAGCCACCGTAATCTTACGCGTCACGAAAGTCTCGCCACGACGCTCACTCTCATGGTTGAACAGGATGCCGTTGGCGCAGAACATGCCGTAACTCTCGCGGTAATTCTTCATAATCCAGAACGAGTAGAGTTTGGCGCAACCATAGGGGCTGCGGGGATAGAATGGCGTGGTCTCGCTCTGAGGCACCTCCTGCACCTTGCCGTAGAGTTCGCTGGTGCTTGCCTGATAGATGCGGGTCTGCTTCTCGCGTCCGGCGATGCGCACCGCCTCGATGAGTCGCAGCGTACCCACCGCATCGGTCTCGGCAGTGTATTCAGGCACGTCGAACGATACCTTGACATGACTCTGTGCCGCCAGGTTGTAAATCTCATCGGGCCGAGTCTTCTCGATGATGCGGATGAGCGAACTGCTGTCGGTCATGTCACCATAGTGCAGGTTGATGAGGCGACGCTGCTTCATGTCGCGCACCCACTCGTCAAGATACAGGTGCTCGATGCGGCCCGTATTGAAACTGCTGCTGCGACGGATGATGCCATGCACCTCATAGCCCTTGTCCAACAGGAATTCGGCAAGATAGGATCCATCCTGACCGGTAATGCCCGTGATGAGGGCGACTCTCTGATTGTTCTCGTTCATATCGGTATTATAATGCGTTGTCTAATTGATTCGGATCGGGGTCGGTGATCTTTTCGAGCATCGACAGGTGGACGTGAGTCGTGGCGACCGCGACCACACCCGGGATGTTGATGAGCACGCGGCGGTCGCGCTTGATGCGCACAAAGACGCCCTCGGCCCCCTCAAACGGTCCGCCGATGATGCGCACGCGTTCACCCTGGCTGAAGTCACCCGGTTCGGGATTGAGGTAGATGAGTTTCTCTTCGTAGGTGCCAGCCACTTTGATGAAGTTCTCCATCTGATGGTCGGGCACAGTGATGGGTTTGCTGGTCTCACGGTCCATGATGTAGCGGATGGGCATGGCCGTGGTCTCCCTGTATTCCTTCATCTCGCTGGGAGTGAGGTTGATGAAGATGAGGTTGTGGACACTAGGGACAAGGCGTTTCACCATCACGCCGTTGCGCTCCTCGCGGCGGTACTGCATGGGGACGAAACTTTTTATGCCGCGAGCGTCAAGTTCTTCCTTCACCTTGAGTTCGCGGTTATAGGTCACGCGGATAGCATACCACAGCTTTTTCTCGCGACCTTTCTTTTTGATGATTCTCACTTCCACAAGCGCAAAGTTACTCATTTTTTCGATATCAAGTACCATTCGGCGCAATTCCACGTTATAATATATGTAACAAGAACCTAAACTTTATTATGGCAAAGGAAATCAAGAAATGGACCACGCTCGAGAGCCGCTACATCATCCAGCGGCCCTGGCTCACAGCACGTGTTGATAAGGTGCAGTTGCCGGACGGGCGCATCAACCCCGAACACTATGTGCTGGAATACCCCGAGTGGGTCAACATCATCGCTATCACCCGAGAGGGCGAGTTTGTCATGGTCAGGCAGTACCGCCATGCCATGGACATCGTGCTTGACGAATTGTGTGCCGGCGTGGTCGAAGAGGGCGAAGCGCCCCTGCAGGCCGCCCAGCGCGAACTGCTTGAGGAGACGGGTTACGGCAGAGGAACGTGGCGCGAAATCATGACCGTAGGACAGAATCCCAGCATCTGTGACAACATCACCCACTGCTTCCTTGCCGAGGGCGTGGAGCGCGTCAGCGACCAGCACCTCGATGCCAGCGAGGACATTGCCGTGCTGCTGCTAACGCGCGACGAGGTCGAGGCGATGCTCCGCGACAACCGCCAACTACAGGCCCTCATGGCAGCCCCACTGTGGCGCTATCTGGCCGAGCATCCCAAAACTTGTTAGAAGTTAGGAATTAGGAGTTAGATGTTGTGTGCCAAAACTTGATCTAATTGAATTTTGGCACACACTTATTTATCTTACCACTTTAGTGAAAACAGGAGCCTTGTCCTTCTCGACCGTGACATAGACCTTCAGTTCGCCTGCGGGTGGCAGATCAGGCTTATCTTTGCGAGGGAGGTCCTGAGCAGTGAACAGGTATTCAGTGCCCTCGAGGATGGTGCGCGATGCGACGGTCTTAGCCTTGGCATTAAGCATCGGATAGCCGTTTACCGCAGCATCAAAGATGGCAGCCTCGTCAGCGCTGACGGGATGCTGCTCGGGGAAGTCGGCGGGCATGAAGAGTTCGCCCTTAATGAAACCGATGGACTTCAGGTACTGTTCAACCTCCTTGGGCACGGCATCCATGCGAGCGGCACGCA
>JAEEGL012119525.1_pt1 | contig 15736 bp, 13 predicted proteins | sample 9134231 | NCBI WGS metagenome assembly JAEEGL01 (sample SAMN16246548, study PRJNA631951) | gut metagenome | biome: gut microbiome; feature: rumen; material: fiber-attached | host: Bos | place: Iran: Karaj | collected 2018-10
GACTGCGTGTTCGTGCTTAAGGAACGCGTGCGCAATCTCGCAAAAGAAATGATGGAACTGGAGGAACTGCTGCCTCCTACTTTAGAAAACAGAAAGGGATAATAATTATGACAGTTAAAGAAGTTGCCGACAAACTCGGTCTTAAGATTCTTACCGGAAACGGCGAAAAAGAGATCAAAGGTTTTTATTCCTGCGACCTGCTCAGCTGGGTAATCTCCCACGCGGGCCCCGGAGACATGTGGGTCACCGTGATGAATAATATCAATATTCTGGCCGTCGCGTCTCTCGTAGACGTTGCGTGCATCGTGATCCCCGAAGGCGTCGAGATATACGAAAATCTCGCGGAGCGCGCCAACGAAAAGGGAATAACGATCCTGGCGACCGATTTTTCCGCCGCGGACGTCATCATCAAGGCCTCGGATACCGTGCGCGGCATCGGCTGAAGAGATCAAATCCCACGCGGTCCGGTCAATATGGGCAAACAGCGCATCCACGTAGATCTGCATATGCATTCCTGCCTCTCACCGTGCGGCGACAACGAAATGACGCCGGTGAATCTGGTGGGATTGTCTGCGCTTAACGGCCTCGATGCCATTGCCCTTACCGACCACAATATTTCTCTGAACGTTCCTGCCGCCGTATTGGCGGGGGAGGCGTACGGAGTGACCGTTGTCCCCGGAATGGAACTGGAAACATCCGAAGAGATCCATGTAGTATGCCTTTTTCCGACGCTCGAACTGCTGGAAGAATTCCGGCAGTATGTAGTCGCATCCTATGTGCAGGTGCCTAACCGGCCGGAGATCTTCGGAGAGCAGCGGATAATGAATTCCGACGACGAGCAGACCGGAGAGTATCCCTGGCTGCTGCTGGCGCCGACCGGGATCAGCATCGATGACGCGATACCCAAAGTATTGGAAATGGGCGGCGTCGCGTACCCCGCGCACGTTGACCGGGATTCGTACAGCACGCTTTCGGTACTGGGCGCAATGCCGTACGGCTACCCGCTGCATTTTGCGGAGATATCTTACGAGTGCGATCCCGAATCATTATTTGCACAGTATCCGTTTATGCGCGAATATACACTGATACACGCTTCAGACGCACATTATCCCCAGTTCATTGCAGATCCCGGCGCCGAACTGGAAGTAGAGGAGAATACCCCGGAAGGCATAATAAAGGCACTGCGGGAATTGCCGTCGGGTCTCGTGCTGTGACCGTGGCTGCTTTGCCTTTCAAATCGGAGGATGATCAATAATGAGATCTGATATCAGAAATAAATTTCGGCTCGCGGCGGCAATACTGTCGCTGCTTTTGCTGTTTATATCCGCGGGCTGCATGAACGGCGCGGAGCCGGAGCCGACGTTCCGCAACGTGACGCTCCCGCCGGAGACCGAAACGCCTTCCGAACCTGTCAATACCGATAACGTGCCGGAGTCCGCGTTGCCCTCCCCGGAGAATACCGGGACGCCCGTTCCCACCGTCGTACCGACGGAAACGCCCACCGCGGAACCCACCGCGACACCCGAACCCACCGAAGTACCCACGGAGCGTCCGGATACTGAAACGCTCAAATTCAGGGACTATTACGACAAAGACAAAGGCAATATCCGCACGCTATGCGGCATCTCTCCGGATTCGCCGGAAGGTTACCGCGACCATGTGCTTGCAAATCTTTTCGACAACGATGAGCGCTCATACTGGTCTTATTTAAACAGCACGCTGGACGTACAGCTGACCCTGGATTTTTCCACGCCCGTGTATATCGCGCAGTTGGACAACTGGTGGTATACGCTGAATAAAGTATATTATTACGAGCTTGCGGTGCGTTACGCGGGCAGCGATGAATTCGTGACAGTGCTGGACCGCAGCAAAAACACGTCTTCCGACGAGACGCAGGACAATCTGAATTCCGGTCCGATCGTATCTGTACGCTACACTTTTTTTGACAACAGCCTGCTCAACAAGTGGGTTCAGTTTGCGGAGGTATATATGAAGGGCTTTGCTTTCTCTTCCGAAACGTACGAGATCGACTACGCCAATAAGATCGTATATATTCCCGAAGCAGTCGACGCGGACACTTTCATAGCGGCGATCGAATTCACCGGAAAATGCAAGGCAAGCATCGGATTTATGCCGGACAGCGTCGGCACCGTTACGGACGCCTCTGTTCTCAGGCTGACGTACAATAAATATCTCAACGACGAATATCAGGTGAGATATAAAGCGCTCGCGCCGGCGCCTACAGAAGCGCCCGCCACCGACGTGCCGGAGACCGGGGCGCCTGAAACCGCGGCCACTGAAGCGCCGAAACACACCGGTCCGATCGAACTGCCGGACGATCAGTTCTGATCTTAATTGATTTTGCGAGGTAAACATGAAGATCATTGACAAAATGGCACGAAAAGCCCGCAATAACATGCATGAACCGGGCGTAACGATCGCGTTTTTGGGCGACAGCGTAACTCAGGGCTGTTTTGAGATCTGCGAGATCCGGCCCGGCGAGATCGAAGCGATATACGATAAGAACGCCGCGTATCACACATATCTTGCCCGCATATTCGCGGTACTGTTTCCCACCGTGCCGGTCAATATAATCAACGCAGGTATCAGCGGCGACAACGCGCCCCACGGCCTTTCGCGCCTGGAGCGCGACGTGATCAGCCATTCGCCGGACCTGACCGTCGTATGCTTCGGTCTGAACGATTGCGGCCGCGGAGAAGCCGGCATACCGGATTATACCGCGGCGCTTGCGGAGATATTCCGCAGATTGACCGCGGCGGGCAGCGAAGTTATCTTTTTGACCCCGAACATGATGTGCACCAAAGTGAGCCACCTGATCGACCGCGAACTGTTCCGCGGCGTTGCGGCCGGAATTGCCGGTCTGCAGAACGCGGGCATACTGGACAAATATGTTGCCGCCGCTGTCGAGACCGCCGAAGCCAACGGCGTGCGCGTATGCGACTGCTACTCAAAATGGAAGCGTCTGAATGAATGCGGCGTCGACACCACCGAACTGCTGGCCAATAAGATCAACCATCCCGACCGCAGCATGAACTGGCTGTTTGCCGCGGCGCTCACGGAGACAATGTTCGAATGACCGAACTTTTCCTGCAATACGCCGGCGACGTCCCGGATAAATACGCGTTCAAAGAAGACGGCAGGCTCACGGAATACGGGCCTGCGCAGAATGACGGCACCGCTCCTGGCGCTATCTTCTGCGGCCGCGCGGGGGACTGCGTAAAGGCACAGGAGGCCGCTTTTATAATACTCAGCAGAAACGGAAGAGAAACGCGGCGCGGCTATCTGAAGACCGATAAATACTGCCCCGGGGACAGACTGCCCGTGCAGATCATTGCGCCGGCCGACGGTGAAAAGCCTCCCAGACTGACGGACAATATCACGCTCAGCGGCCGGTTCGCCGTGCTGAAGCTGAGCGGACGCCTGCAGGATTTTAAAGTCGATATTTCAAAAAAGATCTCCGGTGCGGAGCGACGTGCCGCGGTCTGCGCGTACGGCGAAAAGCTCTCGGGCATCTATTCATGGTACCGGTCTCCGGAAAGCGACCCGGGAATATACGTAAACGGCCTGATCATGCGCACCGCCTGCGAAGACGCCGCCGAAGACGAGATCTTAAACGACGCGTGCAAGTTGAAAAACATGCTGGACCGGATCCGCGCTGCCTATGCCGATCATGTCAAAAACGGCAGCGAGGGACTGCTGTACGCGCCAGATGCGGAGGAGCGTTTCGAAAACGATTATCCCGGTATAAAAATTATCAGGGGAGATGAAGGACTTTTCGAACGGGAGCGTATCGACCGCGAGTATGCCCGCCTCTCCGGACGGAAAGTATTGCTGCCCTCCGGCGGCAACATAATCATTGACCGCACCGAAGCGTTGACCGCGATCGACGTCAATTCCGCCTCCGCCTCTGCCCGCACCCGCGAAGAACTGATACTGAACACAAATCTGGAAGCCGCAGAAGAGATCGCCCGTCAGCTTCGGCTCCGGAAAATCACCGGAATCGTACTCTGCGACCTGATAAACATGGACAGCGATGCAGACAAAAGCACGATTTTGCACAAATTTCGCACGATTTTCAGTCAGGATCCTGCCAAAACCGAAGCATTCGGGTTCACAAAGCTCGGGCTGCTGGAAATTTCACGAAAAAGAAGCGTTATATCTTGACAATTACCGTCAGAAGATATATGATTCAATCACAATTTTAACATCGGAGGTTTGTTCGATATGTCACTTTCAACAATTGTTTCTATCTCACATGAATACGGAGCGGACCCGGCGTTCGTGCTCGCGGGCGGCGGCAACACTTCCTTCAAAACGAATGAGTTCCTGTACGTAAAAGGATCGGGAACCACCCTGGCAACCATCACCGCCGAGGGTTTCGTTAAGATGAACCGCGCCAAACTCGCGGCCATGTTTGATAAACGTTATCCGAAAGACCAGACCCGCCGCGAAGCGCTGGTGCTGGAAGACATGATGGACGCACGCGAAAAATCCGAAGCCGCCAAACGCCCCAGTGTCGAGACACTGCTTCATAATCTGATCAACTATACTTACGTTGTCCACACCCATCCCGCCGAGATGAACGGTCTTACCTGCGGCAAAGCGGGCAAGCGCGCCGCCAAACGTCTCTTCGGCGATGATTTCGTATGGGTCGATCTGTGCGAGCCCGGCTACGTGCTGGCAACGGAGCTCAAAAAGAAAATGGACCGCTATAAGGCGGAAAAGGGCAAAGACGCCGACTTCATCATCCTGCAGAATCACGGCATCTTCATTGCCGCCGATACCAAGAAAGAGATCGAGCTCAAGACCAAACAGATCTTTGCCACCCTGCGCGAAAAGCTGCGCAAGACCCCGGACTTCAGCGAGGTCGAATTCGACAAAGAGCGCGCGGCGCTTATTGCACCCGCGATCCGCATGATGCTTTCCGAAGGTGAAAACAAACAGATCGTAACGTTCCGCACCAACAAACAGGTCATGGATTTCGTAAAGGACGAAGAGAGCTTTTATCCGGTCTCCTCGGCATTCTCCCCGGATCACATCGTATACTGCAAGCCTTATCCGCTGTTCGTGAAAGCCGCCGCGGATCTCGACGAGCAGTACGAGCTGATCAAGTCCGGCATCGCCGCCTACAAGGATAAATACGGATTCCTGCCCAGGATCATCGCGATACAGGGCCTCGGCTTCTACGCTGCCGGCTCCAGTAAAAAGAACGCGGACATCTGCGCCGACGTGTTTACCGATGCCTGCAAGATCGGCGTGTACAGCCAGAACTTCGGCGGCCCGCTGTTCATGACTCAGTACATGATCGACTTCATCTGCAACTGGGAAGTCGAATCCTACCGCTCCAAGGTCTCGCTGGGCGGCGGCAGCGTAAAACGCCTTGCCGAGAAGATCGCCATCGTCACCGGCAGCGCTCAGGGCTTCGGTCAGGGCATTGCCGAATATATGCTGGAAGAAGGGGCGGACGTGGTCATTGCCGACCTCAATTACGATCTGGCCAAGTCGAACAGCGACAACATGAACGCTAAATTCGGCAAGAACCGCACCATCGCCTGCAAAGCGGACGTGGGCAACGAAGAATTCGTTACCAACATGGTCTACACCACGGTACTGGAATACGGCGGTCTCGACATTTTCGTCAACAACGCGGGCATCGCCATTGCGGGCTCCCTCGAAGAAATGACTCAGCAGCGTTTCGAACTCGTTACCAAGATCAACTATACCGCGTATTATCTGTGCGCCAAACTGGCTTCGCGCATCATGAAGATCCAGCACAGATTCGATCCCGAATACTACATGGACATCATCCAGATCAACTCCAAGTCCGGCCTGTCCGGTTCGAACAAGAACTTCGCGTACGCAGGCAGTAAATTCGGCGGCATCGGTCTTACCCAGAGCTTCGCGCTGGAGCTTGTTCCGTACAACATCAAGGTCAATTCCATCTGCCCCGGCAACCTGCTCAACGGTCCGCTGTGGTCCGATCCGGTCAAAGGCCTGTTCGTGCAGTACTTCAAAGCGGGCAAGGTCCCCGGCGCCAAGAGCGTTGCCGACGTGCGCCGCTACTACGAGGAAAAAGTTCCGATGCATCGCGGCTGCGAGATAATCGACGTTGCCCGCGCGATCTTCTACATCGTGGAGCAGAAGTACGAGACCGGTCAGGCTATCCCGGTCACCGGCGGTCAGGAGATGCTCAACTGATAATAATCGATCCTGCCTCGGACGATCGCGCAGGGTAATCGCCCGGCTGTATTTGTACAAAAGAAATCACAGCGGTAAGATGCCCGTACATAAGAAGGCATTTTACCGCTTTTTACTAAAGGAGAAAATATGGCAAAAAAGTCATACGATAATGAAAGCATAACCCAACTCAAAGGACCGGACCGCGTGCGTTTGAGACCCGCGTCGATACTGGGTTCGGACAGTCTGGAAGGCTGCCAGCACACCTTTGTGTAAATACTGGCCAACTCCATCGACGAAGCCCGCGAAGGCTACGGCAAAGTCATCGAGGTCACGCGCTTTAAAGATCATTCGATACAGGTCCGCGACTACGGCCGCGGCTGCCCGCTCGACTACAATGAAAAAGAAGGCCGCTACAACTGGGAACTCGTCTATTGCGAACTGTACGCGGGCGGCAAATACAACAACAACGAAGGGGAGAACTATGAGTACAGCCTCGGCCTGAACGGTCTGGGCAGCTGCGCCACGCAGTATTCCTCCGAGTTCATGGACGTTACGGTATTCAAGGACAGATTCCGCTACGACCTGCATTTTGAAAAAGGCTACAATATCGGCGGTCTGAAAAAAGAGCCCACGACGCAGAAAGGCACCGGCACCATTCAGCGCTGGAAGCCGGATCTGGAAGTTTTTACCGATATCGATATCCCGCTGGAATTTTTTACCGACATGCTGAACAAGCAGGCCGTCGTCAACGCCGGCCTCACGTTCAAGCTGTTCGACGAACCCTCCGGCCAGCGTTTCGAATACGTATATAAAAACGGCATTACCGATTATATGAAAGAACAGGCCCAGGAGAAAGAATTCACACCGGTGCAGTTCTACGAGACCGAGACCCGCGGCCGCGACCGCGATGATCTGCCGGAATACAAGCTGAAGATGCAGCTGGCGTTCTGCTTCAACAACTACGTCAACATGCTGGACTATTACCACAACTCCAGCTACCTGGTCAACGGCGGCTCTCCCGACAAAGCGGTCCGCTCCGCTTTTGTCAGCGAGATCGACAAATACATTCGCGCTCAGGGCAAATACACCAAAGACGAAAGCAAGATCACCTTCGCTGATGTGCAGGACTCTCTGATGGTCATCACCAACTCGTTCTCCACCATGACGAGCTACGAGAACCAGACCAAGAAAGCCATCACCAACAAGTTCATCCAGGAGGCAATGACGGACTTCATCCGCAAGCGCCTCGAAATATATTTCATCGAAAACAAACTGGACGCGGACAAAATAATGGAGCAGGTGCTGATCAACAAGCGCAGCCGCGAGTCCGCAGAAAAACAGCGCACTTCGATGAAGAAAAAGCTGTCGGGCAATATCGACATCAACAACCGCGTGAAGAAGTTCGTTGACTGCCGCACCAAAGACGTGGAGAAACGCGAACTGTACATCGTGGAAGGCGATTCCGCGCTGGGTTCGGTCAAACTGGGCCGCGACAGCGAATTCCAGGCCATAATGCCGGTCAGAGGCAAGATCCTGAACTGCATGAAAGCCGACTACAACCGCATTTTTGAAAGCGAGATCATCACCAATCTGATCCGCGTGCTGGGCTGCGGCGTGGAGATACAGAACAAGCACGCCAAAGACCTGTCGCTGTTCGACCTGGGCAACCTCCGCTGGAACAAGATCATAATCTGCACTGATGCGGACGTCGACGGCTTCCAGATAAGGACGCTCATACTGGCGATGCTGTACAGATTGACGCCCACGCTGATCACGGAGGGCAAGGTGTATATTGCCGAATCGCCGCTGTTCGAGATCACGCACAAAGGCAATACGTACTTTGCCTACGACGAAAAAGAGAAGGCAAAGATATTGTCCGGCCTCGACGGCAAAGTCACGATACAGCGCTCCAAAGGACTGGGCGAGAACGAACCCGAAATGATGTGGCAGACCACGATGAATCCGGCTACGCGCCGCCTGATACGCATCACCACCGACGAAGCACAGAAGACCGCTGAGTATTTCGAAACGCTTCTGGGCGACGATCTGGAAGCACGCAAAGCGATCATCGCCGAAAAAGGTCACCTGTATCTGGATGAACTGGATCTGGAATGAGAGGTTCTGAATAATGGCCGAAAAGAAAACCAATAAAAATACAGATAAAAAACACGCCGACGCGCTCATTCCGGCGTTCATACCGGACAAACCGCTGTTCCGGGAAGAAACCATCACTGCCACGCTGGAAGAGAACTATATGCCGTACGCCATGAGCGTCATCGTTTCCCGCGCGATCCCGGAGATCGACGGTTTCAAGCCTTCTCACCGGAAACTGCTCTACACCATGTATAAAAAAGGCCTCCTCAAAGGCCCGCGCACCAAATCCGCCAACGTTGTGGGCGAGACCATGAAACTGAATCCCCACGGCGATCAGGCGATATACGACACGATGGTGCGCATGACGCGGGGCAATCAGGCGCTGCTGCATCCGTTCGTTGACTCCAAGGGCAACTTCGGCAAGCAGTACTCACGGGATATGCAGTGCGCCGCGCCGCGTTACACCGAGGTCAAACTGGACAGGATCTGCGAGGAACTCTTCGCGGACATGGACCGGGACGCCGTGGATTTCGTTGACAACTACGACGGCACCATGAAGGAACCGACATTGTTCCCGGTCACATTCCCGACGATCCTGGTCAATTCCACCCAGGGCCTCGCGGTAGGCATGGCCACGAACATCTGCAGCTTCAACCTTAAGGAAGTTTGCGAGGCCGCGTGCGCGTTTATCGACAACAAAGACTGCGATCTTGCCGAATACATCCAGGCGCCGGACTTTTCCACCGGCGGCACGGTCATATACTCCCAGTCCGTGATGCGGCAGATCCTGGAAGAGGGCAGGGGCAGCGTTAAGATCCGCGCCAAATACCGTTTCGACAAAAAGAACAACTGCATCGAAATATATGAGATACCGTACACCACCGTCTGCGAAGCCATCATGGACGACGTGGTCAAACTGGTAAAAGACGGAAAGATCAAAGAGATCGTTGACGTCCGCGACGAGACGGATCTGGGCGGCCTGAAGATCACGCTGGACGTGCGGAAAAATATTGACCCCGACGCGCTGATGAACAAGCTGTACAAAATGACCTCGCTGCAGGAGAACTTCGCGTGCAACTTCAACGTCCTGATCGACGGGCGGCCCCAGGTGCTGGGCGTGCGCGGACTGCTCTCGGAATGGCTGCGCTTCCGGCTGGAATGCGTCAAGCGAGAGATCCGCTTCGATATCAAGACCAAGAGCGACAAACTCCACCTGCTGAAAGGTCTGGAAAAGATCCTGCTGGACATCGACAAGGCCATCAAGATCGTTCGGGAAACGGAAAAAGACGATCTGGTGATACCCAACCTGATGTGGGGCTTCGGCATCGACGAGATACAGGCGAACTTCGTTGCCGACATCAAACTGCGCAACCTGAACAAGGAATACATACTTGAAAAGACCGGCGACATCGCGCAGCTGATCGAAGAGATCAACGACCTCAAAGATATGCTGGACAAGGAACACCGTATCCGCACGCTGATCAAGCGTCAGCTCCGGGACGTGGAGAAAAAGTACGGCAAGGAGCGTCTCACGGACATCATCCACGAAGACGACGTGGTCACAGTCACAAACGAAGAACTGATCGAAGACTACAACCTCAAGCTGTTCCTGACCCGCGACGGCTACTTCAAGAAAATACCGATGATCGCGCTTCGCAACAACCCCGAGCAGAAACTCAAGGAAGGGGACGTGTTCTCACAGGAGATAGAATGGCACAACAAATCCGAAGTGCTGTTCTTCTCGGACAAACAGTCGGTATACAAGCTGAAGATCCACGAGCTTCCGGACTGCAAGGCCGGTTCGCTCGGCGACTATCTGTCCAATACACTTGAACTTTCGCAGGATGAGCGTATAATCTACATGTGCGCCACGGACAACTACGCCGGCGACGTGCTGTTCGCGTTTGAGAACGGCAAGATCGCCCGCGTACCGCTGGAAAGCTACGCCACCAAGAACAACCGGCGCAAACTGATCAACGCGTACAGCGGCGTTGTCCCCGTAGCGGGAATACTGCACATATCTGTGCCCACGGATATTGTCTGCGCCACTTCCAACGACCGGCTGATCACGCTCAGTTCGGATCTGGTGCCGCTCAAGACCACCAAGACCACTCAGGGCGTGCAGGTGCTGAAACCGAAGAAGGACTACAAACTTAAATACATGAAGCGCGCGGATATGTGCACCGAACTTGCAGATCCGAACGCGTACCGGATAAGGGCAATACCTTCGCCGGGCAGCTTTTTAAAGAAAGATGATCAAAAGAATCAGCAGCTCAGCCTGCTGGACTGAAACGGAGGATTATAAAATGACTGTATCTGAGAAAAAAGAGTATCTGATCGAACGGCTCAACAATAAGGACGTTCTGGTTCGGCTCGAAGCGCTGCGCGGCCTGAAGCGCATGATCGACGCGGGGGAGATTCCTGCGCCCGTATCCGGTGAGGACGTGAACAACCACATCCACACCACATATTCGTTTTCTCCGTATTCTCCCACGAAAGCCGTCTGGATGGCATACAACGCGGGGCTCAAGACCGCCGGTATTATGGACCACGATTCGCTTTCCGGCGCCCGTGAATTCATAGAAGCCGCAAAGATCGTCGGGATATTGTCCACCATCGGTGTGGAGTGCCGCGCGTCCATGAAGGATACGCCGATATTTGACCGCCGCATCAACAATCCGGACCAGAACGGCGTGGCGTATATGGCGCTTCACGGCGTACCGCATCAGAACATTGACGAAGTGATCGATTTCTTCAAGCCCTACAGCGCCGCCCGCAACGAGCGCAACCGCAAGATGGTCGCCAACATCAACGCGCTCACCGAACACGTCGGTATCGTACTGGATTTTGACCGCGACGTAGTGCCGCTGTCCAATTCATTCCTGGGCGGCAGCATTACCGAACGTCATCTGCTGTTCGCGCTGGCGAAGAAGATCACCGCGCGCTTCGGCAAAGGCGCCGCCGTCGTGGATTTCCTGGAGAACGACCTCAGGATCGGTATCTCCGCCAAAGTAAAGGGCTTCCTGCTGGACGAAACCAACGACGTATATGAATACGATCTGCTGGGCGCGCTCAAGAGCAACATGGTTGAAAAATTCTACATCGACGCCGACGCGGAATGCCCGCCGGTGCGCGAAGTGCTGGCGCTGGGCCGCCGCATCGGTGCGATCTCCGCTTACGCATACCTGGGCGACGTGGGCGATTCCGTCACCGGCGACAAAAAGACGCAGAAGTTTGAAGACTCGTACATCGGTCTGTTGTTCGACACCATCAAAGGGCTGGGTTTCAACGCGGTCACATACATGCCTTCCCGCAATACGATGGATCAGCTTCGCCGCGTGCGCTCCATGTGCGATCTGTACGGCCTGTTCCAGATCAGCGGCGAAGACATAAACTCTCCGCGTCAGAAGTTCATCTGCGAGGCGCAGCGCAATCCGGAGTTCTCCAATCTGCACGACGCCACGCTCAGACTGATCCGGCATGAGGCGGAAGCCACCGAAGATATCACCAAAGCCATGTTTTACGTGCCCGGCGAGACCGTGAGCGCGGGGATCTGATCTTATGAAGAATTACGACGTGATCATAATCGGAGGAGGTACCGCTGGTATTTTTGCCGCGTACGAACTCCGCCGCACGGCGCCGGAACTGTCGGTAGCGCTGATCGAGCAGGGCAACCCCATCTCGAAACGCGTCTGCCCGATAATTGCCGGCAAAACGGATCACTGCATCAACTGCCGTCATTGTTCCATAATGAACGGGTTCGGAGGCGCGGGCGCGTTTTCCGACGGCAAGTTCAACTTTACCACTGAATTCGGCGGCTGGCTGCGGGACTACATCCCGGACAATAAAGTGATGGACCTGATAGAGTACGTTGACAGCGTCAACGTCTCCTTCGGCGCCACCACCGAGCGCTTCTCCACGGCGTCGCCGCAAGCGCTGGAACTGGAAAAAGACGCGCTAAAATACGACCTGCATCTGCTCAAGGCGCAGGTAAAGCACCTGGGTACCGAACGCAATCTCGAGATCCTGAGCAACATTTTCGAGGACCTCTCCCGGTACACCGACATATTCTGCGACACCACCGTCAGCGAACTGAGCGTCAGGGAAGGCGGGGGCTTCGAGCTGACCGCCGGCGAACACGGCTCCTTCGGCTGCAGCTATCTGATCTGCGCCCCGGGCCGTTCCGGTGCGGAATGGTTTGCCACACAGTGCAAAAAGCTGGGCATCCGCCTGATCAACAACCAGGTTGATCTGGGCGTGCGCGTAGAACTGCCGGCACAGGTATTCGAACGCATCACCGATACCGTGTACGAGGCCAAACTTGTATACCGCACCAAGCAGTACGGCGACAACGTCCGCACGTTCTGCATGAACCCGTACGGCCATGTGGTCACGGAAAACGTCGACGGCTGCATCACGGTCAACGGCCACAGCTACTCCTCGAAAGAGCTGCGCTCCGCCAACACCAACTTTGCGCTGCTGGTGAGCAACCGCTTCACCGAACCGTTCAACGAACCCTACCAGTACGGCAAGCGCATCGCTTCGCTGTCCAACATGCTGGGCGGCGGCGTACTGGTCCAGCGCTTCGGCGATCTGGTAAAAGGCGTCCGCTCCAACGAACACCGCCTCTCGAAGAGTTTCACACGGCCCACGCTGCACGCCACTCCGGGCGACCTCTCGCTGGTACTGCCCAAGCGTCATCTGGACAACATAATAGAAATGATATACGCCCTCGACAAGCTGGCTCCGGGCACGGCCAACTACGACACGCTGCTGTACGGCGTCGAGGTCAAATTCTACAGCGCACGCCTTACGCTTTCCGGCGAACTCGAGACTGAGATACCCAATATGTTTGCCTGCGGCGACGGCGCCGGCATCACGCGCGGATTGTCCCAGGCGGGGGCCTCCGGCGTGCACGTGGCAAGAAGCATTGCCGCAAGAGCAAACCGTTAATATACCGCGGCCTCCGGCCGCACGCGATCAAGATCAGGAGGGATCATTATGAGCGCAGAAAATGTTGAAAATGTTGTCGGCAGACCCAAGCGGATCGGCGTACTTACTTCCGGAGGCGATGCCCCGGGCATGAACGCGGCGCTCAGAGCCGTCGTCCGTTCGGGCATATACAGAGGATTTGAAGTATACGGCATCCGGAAAGGCTACGAAGGCCTGCTGTCCGGCGATATGTATGAGATGAATCTCCGCTCGGTGTCGGATATCATGAACCGCGGCGGCACGATCCTGCAGACGGCGCGCTGTCCGGAATTCATGACGCAGGAAGGCGTACTCAGAGGATACCGCATGGCGCAGGTGTTCAAGCTCGATGCCATCGTGATCATCGGCGGCGACGGCTCCTTCCGCGGCGCGCGCGATCTGTCGAAGGTTGGCATGAACGTTATCGGCATTCCGGCTACGATCGACAACGATATCTCCTCCACGGATTACACCCTCGGATTCGATACCGCGCTCAACACGGTCAAAGACGCCATCGATAAGATCAAGGATACCGCGTACTCCCACGAACGCTGCAGCGTGGTGGAAGTCATGGGCAGGGGCGCAGGGTATATTGCCCTCAGCTGCGCCATCGCCGACGGCGCCGAGGCGTGCATTTTGCCTGAACAGCACTTCGATATCAACACCGACATCATCAAGCCCATAATCGGCTGCCGCAACCGCGGCAAGCATCACTACATCGTGATAATCGCCGAAGGAGTAGGGGGCACCATCGAGATCGCGAAACAGATCGAAGAGATCACCGGCATCTCCACCAACGCCACGATCCTGGGTTATCAGCAGCGCGGCGGCAGCCCCACGGTAAAAGACCGTGTTGCGGCCAGCCTGATGGCGATGAAGGCCACCGAAGTTCTGGCGGCCGGCGAACGCAACAAGATCATCGCCGAAAAGAACGAAAAGTATATCGCGATCGATATTGACGAAGCGCTCAACATGACCAAATCGCTGGATCCGGATATGATCGAAGCCAGCAAGATGCTGTCGCTGTAAGCGGCGGCGAGTCAGGGTCCGGCGGCGGTCAACACTTCTGCCGGACGTTTTTTTACCGGAGGGGATAAGTATTTTCGGCTACACGCGGGCATTCGTTCCGAACCTGAGGATCAGGGAATACGACAAATACAAGGCATACTACTGCGGCGTCTGCAAGACCATGGGCAAACTGCTCGGTCAGTTCTCCCGGCTGTCGCTGACATACGAGGCCGCTGTTCTGGCGATGCTGGTAGATTACTGCGCCCTCGAAGGCGAACCGGAGACGGTCAGGGGCAAATGCGCGCTCCATCCGGCGCATCCCCATCCGTACTTCAAAGTCACGCCGGGGATCTCTTATGCCGCGCGGGTCAATATCATTCTGGCTTCCTGCGCCGCGGAGGACAATATTGCCGACGGCAGTGGTCTCAGGATTAAAGGCCGCGCCGCGAAAGCCGCCTGGCGCAAAGGATTAAAGCGCGCCCGAACCGCGTATCCCGAACTTTACGAGTATATACGCGGAAAACTCGACCGCTTGTCCGAACTGGAAAAAGTCCGTACGCAGGATATCGACGACTTCACCGCGCCCTTTGCGGAACTGCTCGGCAGGGTATTTACCGTTGACGGAATGATCGCGAGCATTTACAGCGACGCGCTGTACGGGCTCGGCAGTTCCCTCGGCCGCTGGATAATGCTTGTTGACGCCGCGGACGACCGTATCCGTGACCGCAAGCGCGGTAATTTCAACATCTACAACGAACGGCTCGGCGATTCGAACGAGTCGGAAGCGGACGCACTGGTACGCACGCACTGCATCATGGAAGCGGAAAAGTGCTGGCAGACGCTTAAACAGCTGCATGAAGGCAGACCGGATCCGGATACCGAAGGCTTCATGGACAATCTGTTCGGCGAAGGGCTTGCTTTTATTGACCGCGGCGTTTCGGAACGCGGCCGGGAGGACAACGCGCATGGATCCGTATAAAGTTCTGGGCGTTTCTCCGTCCGCATCCGATGAAGAAATAAAAAAAGCGTACCGCGAGCTGGTCAAAAAATACCATCCGGACCGCTACCGGGATGATCCCATGGCGCCGGTGGCCGAAGAAAAGATACGCGAAGTCAACGCCGCGTACGATAAGATCCAGGCCATCCGCTCCGGTAAGGATAGCGAATCTTCGTCCGGCGGCGCCGGCCCGGCTTCGGGCCGCGCATACGGCAGCTATTACGGTCCGTATTCGCAGTACGGCGCCGGCAGTACCGGAGGCGCCTCCGCGGAAGGCGAAGGTTTTGCCGCCGATCAGCGCTACGCTGAGATCGTGCGCATGATACGCTCCGGCTATATATTCCAGGCATATATTGCCCTGAACAACATACCCGAAGCGCAGCGCGACGCCGTATGGTATTATCTTGCGGGCATCGTCAACGAAAGCATGGGCCGCTATTCCGCCGCGTACAACTGCTACAATAC
>JAEEGL012121735.1_pt1 | contig 15736 bp, 7 predicted proteins | sample 9134231 | NCBI WGS metagenome assembly JAEEGL01 (sample SAMN16246548, study PRJNA631951) | gut metagenome | biome: gut microbiome; feature: rumen; material: fiber-attached | host: Bos | place: Iran: Karaj | collected 2018-10
CCCCGGCCATCTTCTCCCTGAGCGTCCTGCGTCTGCGGACGTAAACTTCCTTCGCGAACATCACTCAGCCTCCTTTGCAGCAGCAAGCGCCTTCTCAACTTCGGCTATGAGCTCGTCGCGGTCGAAATGTCCGCGTGCGGCTATGGTTCCGTCCGGGCTGAAGATGATGAGGGTGGGGATGCCGGAAATGCCGTAGAGTTCGGTAGGGGTCTTGTCGTCGCCGCAGAATATCTGGGGCCAGGTCATACCCTTCTCCTCCATGCGCTGGCGGCTTGCGGAATTGTCGCCGTCCCAGACGGCCACTCCGATGACCTCCAGGCCCTTGGGGCCGTAGGTCTCGAGGGCTTCCTTCACGTGGGGAATGGCCCTCATGCACGGACCGCACCAGCTTGCCCAGAAGTCGGCGAGGACGACCTTGCCCTTGCCCACGAAGTCGGAAAGCCTGACGGGGTCGCCCGCGGGGGTCTTGCCCTCGAAATCCACGAATTTGCTGCCCGGAGCCGTCTTTTTGATCTGCTCGAGGCTGGAGGCGTATGCCTTCACGTGCTCGTCTTCCTTGACGAGGTCGGAGGCTTTGGCGAGATAGCCGTCGAACTCCTCAGGGGTGAGTTCATACATCATGGACGTGAACACTATGAGGCCCACGGAATCCTTTGCGTGCTTGTCGTATTCTTCCTTGAGGATGTCCAGCACGGCGGCTTCGTCACCATTCTGGTAAGCCTCGTCCACGCGGGCGGAAATGGCCTCCACCTCGGCATTCGCGTCCACGGCAGGGGCCTGGTTCGCGCAGGAAATGAACATTATGACTGCCGCCGCAGCGGTTACGATGAATTTGGTTGCTTTCATATCGTTGTATTTTGTATTGATCCGTTAAAGCAGATTGAGGAAGAGCGTGATGATCCCGGTGTTGATTATGTCCACGAACATCGCACCCACGATGGGGACAATGACGAAGGGGCCGGTGGAATAATGGTATTTGTAGCACACCGCGGACATGTTCGCCATGGCGTTGGGAGTGGCTCCGAGGCCGAATCCGCACAGGCCTGCCACCAGCACGGCGGCGTCATAGTTCTTCCCGAGCAGCGGGAAGGCGACGAACCACGCGAACAGGGCGATGAAGAGGGCCTGCGAAAGCAGGATGACCATCAGCGGAAGAGCGAGGCCGGAGAGCTCCCAGAGCCGCAGGGAGGCCATGGCCATGCCGAGGAAAAGCCCGAGGCAGATGTTGCCCACGGACACTATCTTGTCCATGCGGAGCAGTCCGGCGAGCTTGGGGCTGGCCTCGCAGCAGTTGCGTATCACGGCGGCCACGATGAGCGAGCCGAAATAAGTCGGGAAGGTGATGCCGGTCAGGGCCAGCAGCTTGCTCAGGAGGGTGCCGAGGGCCATCGCGAGCACCAGCTGATAGACCGCGCGGGTGTACTCCCTGAAGGAGCGCTCATCGGACTGCATGTGCGCTTCCCTGGACTCCGGTGAGGCCTCGTTGACCTCGATGCCGGCCATTACGTCGGAAGAGCCCGACTCGGCGGAGAGCTTGTGCTTGCGTATGAGCTTCTCGGCAAGGGGGCCGCCGATGAGGGAGCCTGCCACGAGACCGAAGGTCGCCGCCGCCATGGTCACAGACGACGCGCCCTTGAGGCCGAGGCTCTCGAGAAGCGGGGAGAAGCCGCCTGCGGTGCCGTGGCCGCCGCACATCGGGATGGAACCGGTGGCCATGCCTATGAGCGGGTCCACTTTCATCCCCTTCGCTATGCCCACCGCAAGGCCGTTCTGGACCGCTATTAGCACGGCCACCAGCACGACCAGCAGGATGAGCGGACGCCCGCCCTGCTTCAGCACCTTCAGGTTGGACTGGTAGCCCACGGAGGTGAAGAATATCAGCATGCAGATGTCCTTGATGGTGCCGTCGAAGGAGAATTCTATGCCTCCGAAGGCGTAGAACGCAAGGGTCAGCAGCGAGATGAGGATGCCGCCGGAAACCGGCGCGGGAATGCAGAGCCGCTTGAGGAAAGGGATGGTGCGGGTAAAGAACATTCCCACGAGCAGGGCGAGGACGCCCACCCCCGCGGTCACGTACATGTCTAGCAATACCTGATGTGTTTCGATACCGGCCGGTTTGAGGCTTAAAGATAAGAAAAAACGGTGATAACGATATAATTCGTATATTCGGGAACAAAAGAAAACGCATATGAAGAACTCTCTGCTCTTGCTGCTGACCGCCGTCTCCGCGCTTGCGGCCGTCCCTTCGGGCGCGCAGAATTCCACGGAAACCGACCGTTGGCCGGACGGCACGGTGATCGACGCCTGGTTCAAGGACTCACGCACCTCGGCCCTGGAAGACCTCGGGAAATGCTTCGTGCTGACGGAGCACGGGGTCGCCGCCGACTCCACCGTATTGCAGACCGCGGCCATCCAGGCCGTGATAGACAAGGCGGCGGAATATGCCGCAGGCGGCAGCGAGGCGGTGGTCGTCGTCCCCGCAGGCACCTTCCTCACGGCTTCGATATTCCTCAGGCAGGGCGTGAATCTCTACGTCGCAAAGGGAGGAAAGCTCAAGGGCAGCGACCGCATCGGAGACTATCAGGTGATGATGACCCGCATCGAAGGGCAGTGGTGCAAATACTTCCCGGCTGTCGTCAATGCCGACGGCCTGACCGGCGTGAAGATCTGCGGCCCCGGCACCATAGATGGCAACGGTCTCGAATTCTGGCGGGGCTACTGGCAGAGAAGGGCCTGGAACCCGAAGCTGACGAACAAGGACGAGCAGCGCCCGCGCCTGCTGTTCGTGTCCGACTGCAAGGACGTGGAGGTCTCCGGCCTCAGGTTCAGGAACTCCCCGTTCTGGACCACCCATTTCTATAAATGCGAGAACGTCCGCCTGCTCGGGCTGGACATCTTCGCCCCCGCGAAACCGGTGCGCGCGCCTTCCAGCGACGCCATAGACATAGACGTCTGCCGGAACGTGCTGGTGAAGGACTGCTACATGTCCGTCAACGACGACGCGGTGGTGCTGAAAGGCGGCAAGGGCCCCTATGCGGACAAGGACGGCACCAACGGCAGCAACGAGTTCATACTCATCGAGGACTGCACCTACGGCTTCTGCCACGGATGCCTCACCTGCGGCAGCGAATCCATCCACAACCGCAACGTCATCCTGCGCCGCATCAGGGTGGACGACGGACAGCGCCTGCTATGGCTCAAGATGAGGCCCGACACCCCGCAGCTATATGAATACATCAGCGTGGAGAACATCACGGGCAACGTGAAGCACTTCGTCTACATCCATCCCTGGACCCAGTACTTCGACCTGCAGGACAGGCAGGACATCCCCATGTCCTACGCCAGGAACATAACCATGAGTGACTGCAAACTGGACGTGGAAACCTTCTTCAACGTGGAGAAGAGCGACCAGTACGAGCTATCCGGATTCTGCTTCAGGAACCTTGACATCACCGCCAAGGACCCGGACTGCAAGCGCTCCTACGTCAATCCTTTCATAATGGAGAATGTGGTCGTGAACGGGAAGGACATAGGCAAGACCCAGGGATTCGTCGTCAACTATGACGAAAACAAGGTCCCCCAATACACCCTCGAGGACCCGCTCAGGTTCGCCGACGGCAGGAAAGTGGGCAGGAAGGACTGGCCTGCAAGGAGGGCAGAAATACTGGACATCTTCCAGCGGGAGATGTACGGGCAGCTGCCTCCGGCGCCGGACACCCTCATCCTCGACACCATCGAGCAGGGCACCACGATGGCGGGATTCGCCACGCGCACGCAGGTCAGGATGTGGTTCCGGGCAGACAGGAAGGGGCCGTCCGTGGACTGGCTCATACTCGCGCCCAAAGCCGCAGAAGGCCCGGTGCCGACGGTGCTTATGCTGAACTACAACGGCAACCACACCGTGATTGCGGACAAGGAAGTGCTCATCCCCGACCTGCTTTCGCGCGGGAAGACCCCGATGTCTTCCTTCGCCAGGGGGTCGATGCAGGATGCCGACGCCCGTTCCATCATCCCCGCCAACATGATTCTTGCCCGCGGATATGCCTATGTGACAGCCTGTTACGAGGACGTATCCCCGGACCCTGACGGGCGGAAGAATCAGGACGCGAACGCCTATACCGGCGTATTCGACCTCTGGGGTGCGCGCGATCCGGAGAAGGACGACAACACCACGAGCCTGATGGCCTGGGCGTGGGCGCTGATGCGCGGAATGGACATGATAGAGCGTAGGCAGGGCCTCGATGCGTCAAGGGTGCTGGTCACCGGCTCCTCGCGCCTCGGCAAGGCCGCCCTGCTGGCCGGAGCATACGACGAGCGCTTCGCCGTGGTGGTCCCGAACCAGACCGGAGGCGGTGGCGCGCCGCTCAGCAAGAGGCACTTCGGCGAGAATGTGCAGACGGAGATGCACAATTTCTCACACTGGTACTGCAAGGCCTACGCGAAATACATAGACAACGAGGGCGCGATGCCGTTCGACCAGCACCTGCTGCTCTCCTGCGTGGCTCCCAGGCCACTGATGGTCCAGGGCTTCGACGATGCCTGGTACGACACCAAAGGCGAGTTCCTCGCACTCAAGGCCGCGAGTCCGGCGTGGAAACTGCTGGGACGGGAAGGACTTCCCGACGTCAGTTTTCCCGCCGACTACGAACGCACGGCCATAGGCCCGTATGTCGCCTATTACCACCGCAACCTCGCCCACGGCATCGCCGCCATAGACTGGCAGTGGATGCTGGACTTCGCCGACGGCTATTGGACAGAAAAGGCCGGATAATGGCTACAATACAGTCTTTTCGAACGGCACCGGATACTCGGAGCCGTTTTCTTTCCTGTACTCTGCGGCATATGCAGCGTAGCGGAGCAGCGCGTCTTCCTTGCGCTGTATCCGTACCAGGGAACTGACCGCATATTTGAGGGCGGCCTCGTCGAGCGGATCGATATGGACGATCATATCCGCGATCTCTATGACTTCCTGCCAGTCGTGCGCTTTGTAGCGGCGCACTATCTCGTCCTGAAGTATCTGCGAGACGCCCTCCTCGATACGGTTCTTGAATGAGTCGAAGACAGGATCGTCCACGTGCTTCATGAAACGGCCGCGGGACAGGATGGACAGTATCCGGTCGATGTCCGGAGCCCCCGCCTTCACCTGGTCCAGCAGGTCCATCACGTCGCAGTAGGCCGGTTCCTCGACCTCCAGGCGGTAATACCCCTTGTCGAACACTATGGAAAGGCCGTCCAGTGCGGAAATGTCCTTCCTGAGATGGTTGATCGCCACGCCGCGCGAGTTCTTCACCTTCTCTTCCTCCTTGTCCGGCCAGATGATGCTGCTCAGGCGCGTGGTAGATATGCCCTGCGAGCCGCTTTCCTTTATCAATAGCAGCAGGATCTGTTTCTGCTGGGCGGCGATGCGTCCGGAAATGTCCCGGCCTTCGCGGTCGTTGACCTGCAGGTCGCCGAACAGATAGATGGCGTTCGCCCTGTCCGGCTGCGAATATTTCTTCTTCTCAGGATGGCCCTTGGCAAGCATATATGCCTGACGGGCGCGGGAGCGTCTTCGGCAGGACATCCAATACGACCCGGCGACGGCAAGGAGCAGCAGGGCAAGCAGCCCGATGCCTATCAACAGCTTGGTACGCGGGTCCGGCCCGGAGACCTCGGCGACGGAGCGCGGCGGGTATGCCAGGGAATAGATGCGCAGCGTGGAACGTATGTCGTCGTCGAACACCAGCGTGGTGACGAAGAACTTCTTGAGGTCCCGGTCCAGATAGAGGGCGGCGTTCGTGAGCATCTTGTCCGAGATGATGGGGATGTCGTCGGCGAGGCGACGCATCGTCCCGTCCTGCAAGGAGAAGGCGCAGAGGTCGATGTGCGAATTGCTGAGGTATTCCGGATAGCACAGGACATAGAACAGGTCGCCGTCCAGCACCATCGTGCGGGCAGGCACGCAATCCTCTTCCTTCCAGTCCAGTTCCCATAATTTTTCGCAGGTTCCGGTCCGGAGATCGATCCGGTGCAGGTCATAGAAATAGCGCCGGCCGACTATCTGCTCCCCGCATTCGTTGCCCATTCCGCCGTACACGTAGACCGAATCGCCTTGCTGGCCTATGGCCGTGAAATAGCGCGGGAAGAGCGTCTCGGGATTGGCCAGGCTGTCCTTTTCCCACAGCCGGTCCTCGGTAAGCACGTAGAAGTCACCGTTGTATATCTTGTCCCCGAAGCCGCCGAATATCTCATACCGCCCTTCGTGGAAGAATGACGCGTGATGATGGACGGGCCGCTCGAGATGGTCGCTGCCGAGCACCGTCCACTCCGGGACGTCGGGATCCAGGCAGGCAAGGGTCGGATCGCCTTCCGGCTGGTCGTCATTGTAGGTCTCGTAGGCATATAGCTTCCCGTCCTTGATGAAGTTGGTGCCCAGTTTCACGCGCATCGGCGACGGAAGCGCCTGCACCTTCGCGGTGTTGGAAATGACGTCGTAGGTATATAGGGTATCGCGGCTGAAATAGTAGAAGCACTTCCTGACGGGGTCGTAATCCGCCCCGGCATTGGTCGAAAGCTTCAACGTCGCCACCGGGCGCCATTCCAGCGATTCGCGGATGAGCCAGGTAGGATTGGTGACATGGCCCTTTATCTTGTATGTGAGGTCGTACACGGCGGCGCCGTCAGCCTCGTCGAGCGGGAAGGAGTATCTTGTCTTGCCGTCGGATACCAGCAGGTCGCGGATGGCGAAGGACGGAACGTCGATGATGAAATCGCTGCGTCCGAAACCGATGTCCGGGACGAAGATGTCCGGAAGCACCGCAGGAGCGGAGAATCGATGCGGCCCGACGGAAAGGAAGACCGAATCGCAGACGGAATCGAAACGGAGTCCGACGTCGACCCAATGCATTGCCTGGATCTCCGCGGCGGGGATCTCCGCCTTTATGAGGCTGAAGCGTCCTTCTTCGTTGAGACGCAGCACGATATTGTCGCCACGGTCATAGGAGAGGTTCCAGATGATGCCCGTCTTGCCGCCGTCTATGATGCGGAGGATATAGCCGAAATCCGCTTCCTTATAGGTGCACATCGAGAAGGAAATATCCATCTTCCCGTCCAGGCGGACGTGCTTCCCGCCGAAGACATCGTATGAAGTACGCTCGTTTATGCGATGGTCCATACCCTGGAACTTGAGTCCCTGGGCCTGCGCGGAAATCGCCGGGGCGGAAAAAGCCAGCACTGCGGCAAACAAGGTCCTACAAAAAGCAGATACTCCCATAATTAACCCGTTAAGCAATCAATGATATGAAAATATAACCGGATTAACAAAAAAAATCGCTAAATTAATCTGCGATTAACCAATGGCCTAATCCCGAGTGGCTAATTTAGTATCCGTCAAGAAACGGACTGAATTCAAACCATTTAATAACACACAATGAAAACAAGACAATTATTTTCCCTGATGGCCAGCCTGCTGCTGGTCGGATCATTGGTTGCTTTGACCTCCTGCAAGAAGGACGAGCCCGTCAAGCCTGCGGAGGAAACGGAGGTGCCCGGTATCGTCAAGGGTACGGTAACCGCAGATGACAACACGCCTCTCGCGGACGTGAACGTCACTCTCGGAAGCCTTTCCGCGGTCACCTCGGCCGACGGAACCTATTCCTTCGTCAACGTGAAGCAGGACAAGTGCACCGTTGTCTTCAAGAAAGAAGGCTTCGCCGACGCTTCGGTCTCCCTCACCAAGTCTTCGTTCAAGAATAACGTAGCCACCGCGAACGCCGTGATGGAAGTGGCCTGCGCAGTCATCCAGGGCGTTGTCTACACCGGAGATGCCCCGATGGCCGACGTGACCGTTTCCCTCAATGACGGAGCACAGAAGATGGTCACTGCAGCTGACGGCGCATTCAAGTTCGAGAACCTCGTCCTCGACGAATACAAGCTCGTATTCTCCGCCACCGACTGCCCGAACATCGAGAAGACCGTGGCCAAGACCGACTTCAAGGCTGCCACCAATTACGTGGTCACGCTCGAAGACATCAATATGAGCGCAGTGGACGTGCTTCCTGAACTCACCTTCTCCCAGCTCGAGGCCGCGGCCCAGGACTGGAGCTACAACGAGCTCAGGGGCGGACGCAACGGTGACGACTATCCTCACTTCGACTGGTCGACCGACTTCTTCTACTGCTACGTGGGCAACTCCCATATCGGATGGCTCGAAGAGCAGAACGAGGGTACCACCGTCCAGATCCGCAACAACGCCGACGAAGGACATCAGGACAACCCTGCCGACCTCGAGAACTTCGATTCATATGTATTCGGACGCAAGGCCATCACCGCCGATAACTGCAAGATGTACCTCAAGCTCCGCACCCACGGCGGCCTCGCCAAGTTCGGCGTTATGGTGGTGGATCCTACCGAGGCTACCCCGACCGCGGTCCGCATCGGCGGCATCTGCGAATATGACAACGACAATTACACCAACGGCGACGGCGACCGCCCTGACTTCGAGTACGACCTCAGCGCATATGTAGGCAAGACCATCTACATCGCCATCGGCATCTATCGTGCTGAGACCGGCGACTACTGGCATCAGCTCGTCCTCCGCCGCATCGTCTTCGCAAAGGAGCGTCCGACCGACTGGGGATGGTGCCCGGGCGAGGAACTCAGCGCCCTCGGAACCAACTGGCATATGACCAAGGAGATGGTACGCTCCACGATGCCTGTCACCCAGACCAAGGCCTTCACCGGCATTTCCGAGATCGGAGGCAGCCGCGATAGCTACTATGAGGCATACGGTTCCTGGCGCGGCCAGGGCCACCTGATGGGCTACTGGGCAATGGTCCCTGTCCACAAGGACACCGAGCCGTTCCCGGGCGAAGGCTTCCTCATCAAGACCAACGGAGGCGGCACCCCTGTCTCCCTCGACGAGCCTCAGGCATACATCTACGCCAAGCTCCCTATCGCTGAAGGTTCCAACAAGATGACGATGCGCGTCCGCAACTTCAACACCAACAACGCCACCTGGTTCAAGGTGATCGCTATCGACGAAGATTGCAACGTGGCCAACCTCGAGGCCAAGGAGACCGTCAAGGGACCGGACGAGCGCAACATCCTCGAAAGGAAGGACGGCGCCTACAAGATGATCAGCGAAGGCGGCGGAAAGGACGATCCGGACGGCTACACCAAACTCGTCTTCGACCTTTCTTCATACAACGGCAAGAACGTCATCATCGCCATCGCCGTCTTCAAGGGTGAAGACAACGGCGACGAGAACAAGCTCGCATTCCACAGTATCGTCCTCGAATAATGAAACACTGGATTTCCATATGCGCAGTGCTGCTGGCCTTGATGGCCGGCTGCACCGCGTGTAAGGGAAACGATCCGTCCGAACCGGAACAGCCCGTGACGCCCGTTCCGGAAGACGGACTTTCCGACGCCCGGCAGAACCTCGACCGCTCCCGACGCATAATGGAGGCGGCCAAGACTTTCTATTTCGACGGCAAGACGATGTACAGGTACTACAACCCGTACACGAAAGCCAGGTCGACCGAGAAGGCGAGCGTCTGGATGTACACGTCTGCGATAGAAGCCACCAACGCTTTCCTTGAGGGCCTGCTCGCCCTCAAGGAGGCCGGTGACGCTTCGATGTACGACAAATATTTCGCCACCTGGAGCGGGGAACTCTCCGACCTCATAGGCGGACTCGAATGGTACGAAGGGACCTTCACCCTGACGTCCTACACCGGAACGGCCGAATGGTCCGTCTACGGAGTGGACCGCGGAACGAGCCCGCACACGGCGGCCGTGGACGGCATACACAACGTCTATGACGACCAGGAATGGCTCATACGCGAACTGATGAACGCCTACCGCATCACGGGAGAAGAAAAATATCTGGAAAAGGCCGAATACCTGGCTTCCTACGTGATCGACGGCTGGGACTGCACGCTCAAGAGCGACGGAAGCGAACACGGCGGCATCACCTGGGGCCCCGGCTACACCACCAAGCATTCCTGCTCCAACGGCCCTTTCATCAGTCCTCTCGTATGGCTGGCCGAGCACTATGCAGGCAAGAAAGAGACCGCGGAGCACCATTATATCGGCGCCGAACGGAAAAGGCTGGTGGAGACCATGGACAAGAGCGAATACTATATGATGTACGCGCGCAAGGTATATGATTTCCAGAAATCCCATCTCTTCAACAAGAACACGGGGGTCTACTACGACATGCTCGGCGCGCAAGGGGACGAAATCGCCTACGAGACCGTGGACGGCGTCCGCTACCGCGCCAACAACCAGGAGCGCAACGCCACCGGCGAGTACTATACCTACAACACGGGCACGATGCTCTCAGGCGCCGCCGACCTTTACCGGGCAACCGGGGAGCAGAAATACCTGGACGACCTGAAGGCGACGTCATCCTCCGCATTCCGCTATTTCGCCACCAAGTCGACGAGCATCGAAGGCTGCTACGACTACCCCATATCCGGCTTCTCGAACTGGTTCAACGGCGTGCTGCTCCGCGGCTGGGTGGACGTGTTCCCGCACTACTCGAACGTGGACCTCAACGTGATGAGTTTCCAGCACAACCTGGACTACGCGTTCGAGAACAACCTCTACGAGGACCTGCTGCCGGCGAACCTGCTCTGTCCTTGGAATACCGTCCGGGCCAACTGCCGGATGGAGGGCATGTTCGAATTCGCCTACGCGGCCGAATACGCCGTGCTGGCGCGCTATCTCATCGAAAAACAAAAATAATGATATGGAACGAAGGCTGATTCTCCTTCTTGCCGGACTGCTTGCCTGTCTCGGCCTGTCCGCCCAGACCGTACGTGTGAGCGGAGTGGTGACGGATCAGGCCGGAGAACCGCTGGCCAGCGCCGGGGTCCTCATCAAGGGCACGTCGACGGGCACGGCCACGGACATCGACGGCCGTTATTCCCTCACCGTCAAGGCCGGTACCGTGCTCGAATTCACCAGTCTGGGCTTCATGAGCCATACGGAGAAGGTGGACGGACGAACAGAGATCAACGTCGCCCTCACCGAAGACAACACCTTCCTGGAAAGCGTGGTCGTCGTCGGATACGGCACGCGCAAGAGAGGCTCCATCACCGGTTCGGTGGCAGGGGTCGACGGCGAGGACATGCTCCGAACCAAGTCCGAGAATCCGCAGAATATGCTCACCGGCCGCGTAGCAGGCGTCCGGGTATGGCAGAAATCCGCGGAACCGGGCAGTTTCAACAACAATTTCGATATCCGCGGCCTCGGCAGCCCGCTCGTCATCATCGACGGCGTGCCTCGCACCGTCGAGGACTTCCAGCGCCTGAACGCCAATGACATAGACAACGTCTCCGTGCTCAAGGACGCTTCCGCGGCCATCTACGGTCTCCGCGGCGGCAACGGCGTACTGCTCGTCACCACCAAGACCGGCAAGGAAGGCAAGACCGAGATCCATTACGACGGCTCCTTCACCTTCCAGTTCCCGTCCACGATGCCGAAACTCGCCGACGCGATAGACGCGATGACGCTCTACAACGAGCAGTCGATGAACAAGGCCGACGGCACCGGGACCATCGCCTTCACGGAAGAATATATGGACCTCTACCGCAGGGGACTGCGCGCCGCCGAAGACTGGAACTCCCTCGTATTCGCCGACTGGGCGCCGCAGACGCAGCACGACGTGAGCATATCCGGAGGCACGGAGAAGATCAACTACTACGTGAGTTTCGGCTACCAGTACCAGCAGAGCTTCTTCAGGAGCGGCAACCTGGACTACGGCAAATTCAACCTCCGCTCCAACATCAACGCCGAAATCGCGCGCGGACTCAAGCTGAACCTGAACATAAGCGGCCTCTCGGACCAGCGGAACACCCCGGATTCGGATGCCGTCACGCTCATACGCAACCTCTGGAAACAGGGCGTGCTGTTCCCGGCCTACGTGGACGAAGCCCGGACGATGCTGAACTACGAAGGCCTCGACCTCGAGCAGAACACCGTGGCGATGATGAGCTCGGAAGTCTCCGGCTACAAGAAATACCGACAGAAGCAGTTCCAGTCCTCAGCCTCACTGGATTACGACTTCGGCACCATCACCGACGTACTCAAAGGCCTGTCCGCCAAGGCATTGGCAAGTTTCGACTTCCGATATGACGACAATGAGGCCTTCCGCAAATCCTACAACCTCTACGCGAAGGACGAACTGACCGGCGAATATATATCTAAGGAATACGCCGACCACACCGACCGCCTCACGAGGCAGAACCTGGCCAGGCAGCAGCTGCTCGCCCAGGGCCTGCTGAATTATGAGCGCACCTTCGGTAAGCACGCGGTCGGAGCGATGCTGGGAATGGAAGTGCAGCGCCGCAAGGGCGACAATTACTATCTCTACGGCGACCTGATCTTCAGTTCCCCGTACTTCACCGCGCTCACCGACAACGTAGAATCCACCTTCGTCGGCATCGACCCCGACATCAATTCGTTCTACGACCTGGCATACCAGTCGTTCATAGGCCGGCTCAACTACGGATTCGACGACCGTTACCTCATCGAGGGCCAGTTCCGCTACGACGGCTCCTCGAAATTCGCACCCGGCCACGAATGGGGATTCTTCCCGTCCTTCTCCGCCGGCTGGAGGGTGTCGCAGGAACCTTGGTTCAAGGACATCTCCGCCCTGTCGTTCATCAACCAGCTCAAATTCCGCGTCAGTTACGGAACGCTCGGCGACGACAGCGCGCTCAACTACCAGTGGATCACCGGATACACCTATCCTTCCGGGGCCCACAACCCTACCCAGGGCAGCTATAACGGCTATGCCGGCGCCTACCTCTTCGACGGCAGCGTCGTGAGAGGCGCGGACGCCTCCTCGCTCCCCAACACGGACATTTCCTGGCAGACCTCGCATTCCTTCAACGTCGGCGTGGACTTCGAAGCCTGGAACGGCCTGCTCGGCATCACCTTCGATTACTTCACGCGCAAGCGTACCGGCATCTTCGCCAGGAACTCGTCTTCCCTCCCCACCGTCGTCGGAAATTCCGCCCCGGTGGAGAACCTCAACTCCGACATGAACCTCGGAATGGAACTGGAGATCAGCCATCGCAACCGTATAGGCGACTTCCAATACGGGATCAAGGGAATGATGACCGTCACCCGCCAGAAATACCTCACCGCCCTCGGACAGGGCCCGTACGGCAACAGCTACGACCGCTGGCGCAACGACAACCTGACAAACCGCTACCAGGGCGTGCAGTTCGGCTACGAAGGCATAGGCCGCTTCGAGAATTGGGAGGACATCTGGAGCTACGCCCAGTACAAGGAAAGCAGCACCCTCCCGGGCGACTACAAATACCTCGACTGGAACGAAGACGGCGAGATCAACGGCCTCGACGAACACCCGTATGCATTCGACCAGACGCCGTGGATGAACTATTCCCTCGCGTTCGACGGCAGCTGGAAGAACCTGGACTTCAGCATATTGTTCCAGGGATCGGCCCTCGGCTCATATATGTATGACGAGCCGCTCTACGCCATCTGGGGCACCTTCGGAGGCGGCGCGCTCGACCTTTATCTGGACCGCTGGCACCCCGTGGATGCCGGCGCGGACCCGTACGACCAGACCCTCGGCTGGGTCAGCGGCGAACACGCCCTCACGGGCCACTCGCCCATCAAGAATTCCTCGTTCAACCGGGTCAGCACCAGCTACCTGCGCCTCAAGAGCGTGGAACTCGGCTACACCATCCCGAAGATAGGTCTGCGCCTGTTCGCGAATGCCTACAACATCTTCACGCTGACCGGCCTGAAGTACGTGGACCCGGAGCATCCGGATTCCGACTATGGACGTCTTTACCCGCTCAACAAGACCGTCACCATCGGTCTGGATTTCAATTTCTAGGAGGAGACGACGATGAAGAAACTCAGTATCATTGCATTGTTGTCCGGCTTATTGCTGACATCCTGCGTGGACCTCTACCTGCCGGCCAAGAACATAGTCACCGACGACGAGCTGATGGATTCGGCTAACGGCGTGAAAATCTATATGGCGAAGATCTACAGCCTGATGCCTTGGGAAGACTTCAAGTATATGGCGGAGTGGGGCTTCGACTACAGCGGCTGGCTGAACGCGCCCGGCATCGACGGTTGCGGCGAAGCCATCAACCGCGACGGCGTTTGCCAGACCTTCCGCGGAGAAAGCACGCCTTACTGGGGCGAGGCATTCAAGCTCATCTACTACGCGAACCACCTCATCGAGACGATGCCGTCGCACGCCGACGCCTTCTCGGAAGTCGCGCTGAACGAATACATAGGCACCGGATACTTCGCACGGGCGATGGCCTTCTACCAGATGGCCCGCCGCTTCGGAGGCATTCCGCTGGTCACCCACACCATAGCCTACCCTAACGACGCCGACAAGCTGGAGGTACCGCGCGCAAGCGAAGAAGAGACCTGGGACCAGATATGCGCAGACTTCGACAAGGCTGCCGAACTGCTGCCGGAAACGGCCTCGGTCGACGGCTATGCGAACCGCTACGCCGCCCTCGCCTACAAGGCAGAGGCGATGCTCTACGCCGGTTCCGTGGCCAAATACAACGAAACGGTGTCCGGCCGCCTCACAGGCCTCGGCGAGAAGACCGGCGTCCGCGTCATAGGCTTCGACCAGGACCGCTGGGAAGCCGCCAGCATCCGCTACTTCTCCGAATCCTACAAGGCCGCCAGGGCCGTGATGCAATCCGGCCGCTACAGCCTCTACAAGAACGCCTGGAAGGAAGGCGACCGCAACGCACAATACAAGAATATGGTGGACCTCTTCAGCGACGTGACCTCCAACAAGGAGGCCATCCTCGTCCGCAAGTACTCCTACCCTTCGTACGTGCATTCGATCGACGCCTACTCCTCCCCGTACATATTCCGCTACCCGCTCTGCTCCGGCAGCTGCCCGACCCTGGATTTCGTGGAACTGTTCGACGGTTTCGACCGCTATGCCGACGGGACCATACGCGTCACGGACGGCACTTCCCGGACCAACGGGCATTACCTCGAGTTCGACACCACGATGGACTTCTTCGCCGATGCCGAACCGCGCCTGAGGGCCTACGTCATCTTCCCGGGCGACATCTTCCGCGAGCAGGAGATCGAACTCTATACCGGCATCTACACCGGCAGCACCCCTATCTCACCGCTCTGGAACGACTATTCCTACAGCCGCGCGACCGCCAATTTCTACCAGAACAGCAGCGCATTCAAGAACAAGACACTCGTGATGAGCCCGTATTCCGGATCGATGCAGGTCCAGGTGGACGTGGACGGAGTGAAGATGAACGCATCCGGCGCCAACGGCCCGTTCTACGCTGGTGACGGCTCGAGCAACGAAGCCAACCTTTCCGGCTTCTATCTGCGCAAATGGCTGAACCCTGATCCGGACTTCATGCACGGTGAAGGCAAGAGCGAACAGCCTTGGATCCTGATGCGCTATGCAGACGTCCTGCTGGCTGCGGCGGAATCCGGCGTGGAACTCGCCCTGGCCGGAGCGCAGTGCCCGGTGGAAGGCGACGATATGCTCGACATAGCGACGCAGGCCATACGCGACATCCGCGAAAGGGCCGGCGCCGACGAACTCACCGAAAGCCTGAAGGCGGACATCGCAAGCCGCAACACGGTCCGCCGCGAAAGGCGCAAGGAACTCGCCTTCGAGCACAAATCCAAGTGGGACGTCCGCCGCTGGCGCGTCCAGCACTACGAAGCCCGCTCCGGTTTCTGGGGCGAAGAAAGG
>JAEEGL012607856.1_pt1 | contig 15736 bp, 6 predicted proteins | sample 9134231 | NCBI WGS metagenome assembly JAEEGL01 (sample SAMN16246548, study PRJNA631951) | gut metagenome | biome: gut microbiome; feature: rumen; material: fiber-attached | host: Bos | place: Iran: Karaj | collected 2018-10
AAATAATTAGATAAAGATATATAACTTACTAAGGAAGCCAATGATAAATTATTATGAAAAACATTATTAACACCTACATATATAATTAATAAATTACTTATTGAAAGACATATATTTTTTAATACCTCTTCTCCATTAATGACATTCATTAAATACATTAATCTATCACTATAAAGATTATATCTTTCAACAAATTTCTTATATATATACTTTTGAAGTGATAAATTCTTTATTGTTTCAAAAGAGCATAAACTCTCAACTAGAAGATTATTAACCTTTGCCGAATCCTGATAATTACTATGAACTATTTTTTTTATTCTCCTACCATTAAATAAAACGATCAATCCATATAAAATCAAAGATGATATCGAAATAACTGATAATATTATGCTAATATTAAACATTACAATTAAAACAACAACAGCCAAGCTTAAATCAACAAATAAGCCAACAAATAGATTACTTATTAATTCTTTAACATTACCTAAGTCATTAATTCGAGTTAATAAGTCACCATTAGTATGATTACGATAGTATAAATATGGAAGATTAATAATATGATAAAATGCGTCTTTTACCAATACTTTATCTAATATAGTATTGAAATAATTAATTAAATTATAACGAAGATAATTAAAAAAGAATTTTATTAGTATAAAAAATAGCAGAATAATAAAAATTTTTTTTATTTCAACAAATTCCTCAGACAATAATTTAAATTGATGAGATTCTACAACACTAAGTATCATATATAATATTGATATAACAATAATAGTTACAAATACATACTTATATTTTCTTAATAAATTTCCAATTCTATCTTGATAATTACTATTATTTATTAACTTTGGAATAGATTGTTTAGGCTTCATAATAATATAATAATTAGTTGATATTTTGGTAAAATTAGAAAAACTATAAGATGAAAAACCAAGAGCTGGATCCATTATTAATACTTGGTTTTTAGAATAATCAATCTTATACACAACTACAAAATGTGGATATTTACCATCAACTATTACATGAGCAATTAAAGGCAAAATATTTTTATTTAAATCTTTTATCTTCCCCTTAACACCATATGCTTCAAATCCCAGTTCTCGAGAAGCTTTAAGAATATTTAAAGCGCTTACCCCTTCTTTCGTCGTCTTTGTAAGTTCTCTTAAATACTCCTTCGATACATCTCCATTATAGTATTTAATTATCGAAAGTAATGAACATACACCACAATCCTTTAAATCATCTTGCAAAACGCAATATTTATCATTCATTTATCCTCCCATAAATAAAGTTAGATAAATAACAAAAAAATAATATGTTTAAAAAAAATATTTTTTTATTAGTAAATTCAAAGTAATTAACGTATCTTACTTATGTACAAATGTATAAGGAGAATTAAAATGAATGTTAAAGAAGAAAAAACTTTAAAAGAAATTATTGATTATGTTAAACAAAATAAACGAATGCCAACAATGAGATATTTACAAAAAAAGCTATCCTTTAAATCGATTAACTCAATTACCGAACATCTAAAATGTTTAGAAAAAGAACACTACCTTCTTAGAAACAAAGAAAAAAAACTAATACTAAATGACTATAGCTTTGATTATGAGAAAGGACTCAAAGAAATTGAAATAATTAACAGGAATAATGAATTCGTTCATATTATTTTAAACAAAAGAAAAAAATACAAAGCCTATAAAATACATCACAACTATTTTAAAAATATGGGAATATTTAAAAATGATATTTTAATAATTGAAGAAAATAAAAAACTATATAATAATGACATTGGCCTATTTATTATAGATAATAAGTTTCGAATAATGAAATATCAATATATTGATGGATATTTCTACTTAGAAGATAATGAAAGAATAATATTACATAAAATAAATGTCATAGGTAAAGTCATTATGATAGAAAAAAAGCTTTGACATAAAATCAAAGCTTTTTAGTAATAATACATATTATTCGATCTAGATCCAAGAATAATTGCAAGTAAAATATACAAGACAACAACAATTAAAAACCCAGAGCGATTATTATTAGAAACATTGTTATTACAATCTTTTGTCTCTACCATCGTAACACCTCCTTATTAAATATAAGCTCCAACGATAATTACTAGTAAAATAAATAGAACTAATATAATAGCATAAGAAGATACATAGTTATTACACATAATTTAATTCCTCCTTTTTAATATATTCGTTTTATTCTATGGCATTATTTTAAAATGGTGCGGGCATGAAAGATAAATTATGTCAATATTCTTGTTTTTTTTTTATAATTTTGTTATTATTAGTATTGTACTTATGGAGGGATGAATGAAAAAAGTAATAAAAATTATGGGGTGTATGGCATTAGCATTAACTCTTTCCGGATGTAATAATAAAACATCACCAACCAATGGAAATGAGAACATTGTTTCACTTACAAAAAACGAATTTAATATAACAGTCGATGACTTATACCAAACATTAAAAAGTAAATATGCAACAAATTATCTTATACAAGAAATAGATAGTGAAATATTAAATACAGAGTATAAAACTGATGATGAAGCCAAAGAATACGTTGAAAATCAAGTTAAAATATACAAAATGATGTACAACAATAGTGATAGTGAACTACTAAATGCATTACAAAATGCAGGATATAAAGACTTAGATGAATTTAAAGAAACACTTCTTTTAAGTTATAAAAGAAAACAAGCAGCAAAAGATTACGAAAAAAAAGATATTTCAGAAGATAAAATAAAAAAATATTATGATGAAAATATTTATGGTGACATAACAATAAGTCATATCTTAGTTAAATTAGATATTACAGATACTATGACAGATGAAGAAAAAGAAGAAGCTAATAAAAAAGCAAATGATAAAATTAAAGAAATATATGAAAAATTAGATGGAAAACAAAATTTTGCTGAGGTAGCTAAAGAATATTCTGAAGATAATGCTACAAAAAATGATGGTGGAAAACTTGGAACATTTAGTAAAGAAGAAATGATTGATAAATTTAATGAAGAATTTGAAGAAGCAGCAATGGGACTAAAAGTAGATAGTTACACAAAAAAAACTGTTAAGTCATCATATGGTTATCATATTATTTATAAGAACGAAGAAAAAGAAAAACCAGTATTAGCAGATGTTAAAGAGACAATCATTGATAAACTTGCAGACGAAATGTTAGAAGAAGATAGTAAAGCTGAATATAAGGCAATGATTAAATTAAGAGAAGATTATGGTCTAACAATTAATGATGATGAAATTAATAATCAATATGAAAATGCTAAGAATAATTGGTTATACGGAAAAGATAATTAATCTTTTCTTTTTTTGTATCTACAAAAAAAGAATCATAATAAAATAGTCAACTAAAAATAGACAATTTATAAAAGACACATTAAAACCCTGATTCAATTTCTTTTTTTTATAAAACTACTTTATAGTATTAAATCTTATGATATCCATTATAATAAATACTTTTCATTAATATTATACTATAAAAAAACAACCGACATATTATAGTTGGTTGCTCTTAATTATATTTTTTTCTTACTTAAATAATTAATTCTTTATCCTAAAGAATTCGTCATACGTAAGATATGATTCTTTTATGTATTCTCCAGAATAAACTTTATCATCTTGATTGACGTAATCATATACCTTTACTTTATCATTATCAAATTCTAATAAAAATTCTATACTCTCTCTAGAACCACTAAATAATACATTAGTTTCTTTTGCTATTATATTAAAATCTATACACAATTTATCTGCTTCGTTAACTAAACAAGCATTTGCTTTTAAACCAGTGTCATTATATATATAAATTTTATAACCATTACTATTATTAATGTATACCCCATTATATAAGAATTCTTCTTTCGTATTCTTCTCTTTTATATACTCATCTTTTTCTAATTCTTTTATTTTTTTATAATTTCCATTGCATATGTAATCATTTTGAAAATTAAATTGCATATTATCATCACCAAAAGTGAAAGTAACTTTTCCATCTAAAGAATGTGCAATATTATTTTCAAGTAATGCTTCTCCAGTAAATTCTTCATCATTTTCTACAAAATATTCAATCGTATTATTATTATCTGAATATACATATATTTTACACATTCCATTTTCATATATACCTGATGCTTGATATTTGTTATCATTCATTATCACTTGTATAATACCATAAATAATTAATAATAAACCAAGAGAAAAAAGGACTAAAGTCGGCAATTTGTTTTTTAACATTTCCTTCACCCCATTTCTAACAAATCATCTTCTCAAATATAAAATGCTGAAGATAGAAATTATAAATTTCTATCTTCAAACATTTTTATAAATTGCGTTTTTCAATCATTTCCATGTCCACTGAAAGCCATCAACCAAAGTACTGCTATTATAAGTACTACTACTATAAAAATGCGTAATCATATTTGTTCCAGTATGATTATTTTTCAGTACTGAACACTGATAATATGTACCAATTTTAGTAGCATTATAATGTACAATGTCAGTTTGATTACTATCTGTCCACGTTGGACACTTAGCTATTTTTTGTCCATATACTTTAACTAAATATGTACTACTATTATCTTTAGAATAAACTATTACAGGAGAAGTACATGTCATTGCATCAACTGAAACTTTATCTGTAAATGTGACATTAGGTCCAAAAATCATTGATTGAGATGTAAAATTACCACATTCACCGACACGATTACAACAACTGTGATTATATAAAGGACCATTAATTTCAGAATCAGAAACTATAACTTTTGCACCCATATGGGTTATTATTGCCGCCTGACCATTTGGTACATTTAAAGTTACATTCTTAATATTAGCAGTTATATAGGAAATTGCAATACCATTTCCGTTTGTATTGACAGTTCCACCGTTTATAGTAACACTACCTGGATTTGTTCCATCAGTACCAATAGCACTTGAATATGATGGATCAGGATTATTCATATTAAAAGTACCACCATTTATTACTAAAGTTCCTTTATTTTGATCAACTACCCAAGCCTGTCCAGAATCATCAGTTGTATCATGTATAAATGTACCATTAGTTATGGTCAAATTTGAATAATTAACAATCGTACAACCCGTACTACTATGCTTAATTGTACCATTACCATTAATTGTTAATGTACCACGATTTCGAAGTTTGCCAGTTAATGTTTTCCCATTTAAATTTAATACTTTGTTAGTAGTAGAGTTAACATTTATATTTTCAGAAGTGTCTTTTAATAGAGTTGTTGTTCCAGAAGTACTTGCATCTAATGCAGCTTGCAAAGTTACATAATAAGTTGTTGCACTACTTACTGTATTACTTGCAATTCCTACTGTTACTGTCATTGTTATATCTTTATATCCAGAATTATAATTTGTGTTTCCAGCTGCTGTTGCTCTTATTACTACTGTATAGGTTCCTGGAGCTGTACTTGCTTTCAGTGTTAATGTTGTAGTTGATAATGTAAAGCTTGATACTGTTGTTCCACTACTGTTCTTTTGTGATTGTATTGCATAGGTTACTGTTCCTTGACCACTTGTTGCTGCTGTTATGGCTTTTGTTTGCGCACTTGTTGAATATCCTGTATTCCAGCTTTGAGTGGCTGTTACAGATATTGGATTATCTGCCTTATTTATTACTACAGCTTTAGTACATGATGCACTTCCTGCATTATAGTTTGTACTTGCAGCTACAGTTGCTGTTGCATAATATGTTCCTACTACTTTTGGCGTTCCTCCTGCTGCGGTTGCATTCGTTGTTGTTGTTTTTGTTGCACAACTTGAATCACTATAATATGTTACTGTTGGCGTTCCTGATGTTGCTGATACTGTTGTGGCAAATCCACTTCCTGTATATGTCTTTGTTACTGATGTTATGGTTACCGTATTTGTTGCTTTGCTTATTGTTATTGTTTTAGTACCACATGTTTTATCATTATGGTTATTGTCACCTTCAATACGTACTCTTGTATAAGTTGTTCCCGCACTAACCCTTGTCGGATTTAATGTATCATAATCTGTATAAGTTGATCCACCATTTGTACTCTTTTCATATTTTATAGTTCCACCACTTCCTCCTGATACGGTTACAGTATGACTTTCACCATCATATGTAACACTAGTAGCTGTTACTGTTGGACATGTTGGATCTGCTTTTGCAATCGTATGTGCTACACATGAACTACTTGCTGCGGCTGTCTTTCCACTTACGGCAGCTACACTTGCTTTTACATACCAATTTCCTGCTGCTTTTGGTGCTGCTCCAGCACTTGCTGCTAATCCTGTTGCCTGTGTTGTTCCCGTTTTTGTTGTACATCCATTATTCGTATAATATGTATATGTGATTGCTCCTCCGTTTGGACTTACTGTTGCTGTATTGGCTGCTATTGCACTTCCACTATATTTCATTCCTGTTTTTGCTGTTAATGTTACGGTTGGTGTTACCACATTTATCTTTAACGTTCCTTTTGCTTTTGTAATATCATAGTTACTTGTTACATCAGTGCTTCCTTTTTTTATTACCACTGTATCAATAACATTATCTACTGTACCAGCTGTTGTAATTGTACTTGTACTAGTCATAGTACATGTTACTGTATGACCACTTATCAAAGCATTACCTGTACATGTACTATTGGTTAATGCGCTTCCGTCCCAATCTCTTGTTGTGCTTCCTGCCGTTACTGTTACGGATTTTTTAGCTATGGTTATTGTTTTAGTATCACATGTTTTATCATTATGATTATCATCACCTACAATACGTACTCTTGTATAAGTTGTTCCCGCACTAACCCTTGTCGGATTATATGTATCATAATCTGTATATGTTGCTCCACCATCAATACTCTTTTCATATTTTATAGTTCCACCACTTCCGCCTGATACGGTTACAGTATGACTTCCACCATCATATGTAACACTAGTAGCTGTTACTGTTGGACATGTTGGATCTGCTTTTGCAATTTTAATTGTATAAGTTGCATCCTTGGTTACTCCTGAATTAGAGTCTTTTGCTCTTATTACATATGTATATGTATTTGCTGGTGTATTTGCTGCTATCTTTATGTTTGTTTCTGAAATACTTATATAATTCGTTGCTGTTCCACCACTATTCTTTTCAGATACTTCACTATAGGTATATGTCCCTGTTCCATTACTTGCTGCTGTTATACTTGCTGTTTGAGCACTTGCTGAGAACGTCTTGCTTATACTTTGAGTTTCAAATATTAGTGCATTTGCTGTCCATTTTGCATATAAAGTTACATCATTTGTATAACTACTATTTATTTCACTCGGCATTTTCTGATAAATGTTATTAGTAAATTCTCCGTTTAATTTAACATAATTTGTACCACTTCCATTAGTTTCGGTATAGTATCCTCCAAATGTATATCCTGTCTTAGTTGGTTTAGTTATTGTATATCCTCCATTTAAGCAAGTTGTTAAAGTACTGTCAGTGTAATAATAACATGATACATTATTAATCTTTTTAGTAGTTTTATATTGATAATATACTTTCTCTGTTCCAGCACTGGTTGCACTTTGATTATTTAATGTGACTGAATATATTTCAGGTGTCCATGTTGCATACATTTTCTTGGTTATTGTTGTATCTCCAACAGCTGCACCAATTCCAGTATACCCTGCTCCGGCACTATATTGTGTTCCTGATGTACTTCCCTCTGCCCATTTACTAAATGTATATCCTCCATTTGTAAATGAGTTATTTGCTAATGTTATGGAATTAGAACTAATTGCTGAAGCTTTACCAGCATATCCTGAATTATAATATTGAGTTATTGTTGTTGCTGCAATCGTTCCACTTCCTCCATTTGCATTATATGTAATTGATAATGTTCTTTTATATTTAGATCGCATATAACCTGTACTTCCTGTTGCTATTATCGGATTATAACTTTTTCCTGCCGTTGATGCAGCAAAATCGACTTTAGAGTTTACCGACGTACTACTTCCTCCAAGATATCCAATAAATTCCCAATCTGATGATATGCTTGTAGTATTTGGTACAACAATTGATGTATGATATTTTTCATCAGTTGAATATGTATTCCAATATTGTATTGGTGCTGAGATTGTACTAGATGTATCTAATCCCCCATAAAACCTATATTTCTTGCTTCCTATTGCATATAAATTTATTGTTGCACTATAAGTTGATGGATTAATTGAGTCTCCATTAGTATATACGCTTGATGTACTAGAATTACTTGTTGTCCATCCATAGAACGACCATCCATAATTTCCTTGACTACTATCCGAGCCATATGGGAATGTAGCACCCAAATCAACATATTCTGCTAGTGTACAATCAGTCCCAAACGTACAACTTGTTGAACCAATTGATGTTGCTCCACCAGTTGTTTCAGCATTTCCTAAATAATAGTTAACTGTATATGATTTAGCTGTTGCATTAGCCGTATATGCCCAATCACTTGCTATTTTTGCTGAATATGCATTTGTTGTACTTATTTGGCTTCCTCCACTTGTCTTAGTCCATTTACTCCAAGTATACCCAGTACTTACTGTTGCTCCTAATGTTACGGTCTCCCCACTTATATATTTACCATTTCCACTTATGCTACTTATTCCAGTCCCTTTAGTTAACGTTACACTATAAACAGTTGTTGACGCTGTTGCTTCATCTGAATCCGCATAATTAGTTGGTGCTATTACTTTTACATTTATAGTTCTACTTCCAGTAGTTGCTATTATATCACTATACTTACTTACTCCACTTGTAGCATTGGTATATGAGCCATCTCCAACTTTAACTTGATGCTGGGCACTAGAACAGTTACTACTTGCTGTCCATGTTATCTTTCCATCTGTTCCTATTTTTACATTCGTTGGTGTATTACATTTTTGTGCTCCTACTGTTACTGTCAAAGTTATCGTTTTATTTCCTGCTGGATAATTAGCATTTCCCGCCGCCGCTGCTTTAATTTTCACTGTGTACGTACCAACTGGAGTATTAGCTGCCATTCTTATACTCGCCGTACTTGATGTTGGTATACTAAAGTAACTTACACTAGTATTACTACTATTCTTTTGACTACTTATCGAGTAAGTTACTGCACCCTCGGCATTACTTGCTCCCGTAAATGCATGATTTTGAACATTTGTTGAATAATTTGTATTCCAACTTTGAGTTGCTGTTACTGTTATTGGATTGACTCCACTTTGACCGACTAATACTGATACATTTATATCTTTATAGCCTGAATTATAATTGGTATTTCCTGCTGCACTTGCTCGAACAACTATATCATATACTCCTACTGGGGTATTTGCCTTCATCGTTAACGTTGTTCCTAGTAATGTGAAATAATTTTCACTTGGTTGTGAATTTATAGTATAACTTACTGTTCCTTGTGCTCCTGTTGCTCCTATAATTGTCTTTGTTTGATCACTTGTTGAATAATTTGCTTCCCATACTTGATTATCGGTTATTTCAAGAGGATTATCTCCTTTGGCTATTGTACAGTTAAATGGTTTATCATTTATTGTTCCATCACTCCATACATATTGTGGACTATTTACTCTTGCTTTTACTGTATATGTTCCGACATTTGTTCCTTTATTATCAATAAAACTTACATTACTAGGGGCTTCTTTAGTTAACGTTTGTTCTCCTCCGTTATATTTTAAGTCCTCTTTACAATAATTTCTAAAATCTTCTACGGCTACTTGTGATGCTGTCTTTCCAATAATTGTATATGTACAACTTTCTCCTACTATACTTGTTCCATATATTCTTGCTTCATTTTTATACCAGCTTATATCTACTTCATGGCCGTCTATCTCTTTCATCTCAGGTAATGGACTTATATAATTATAATTTTTTCCCTTTACTACTTCATGACTTCCATTTGTGCTTCCATCTTCATATTCTAAGTTTATTATATATGCTACATCAAATTCTATCGTTTCTACTTGATCTTCATCCGATGAATAGTTTTTCACTACTACTTCTATCTTATAATGACCACTTTCTAAGTTTTCTTCAATCTTTAATCCTTTTGGTTCTTTATATTCTCCATCATTTACTCGATACGTTACTAATTTATATTCTTCATTTTTCTCTTTGATAATATTTATTACTACTTTTTTTGTATTTATATTTTTACTACATGATGTTTTATCGATTATATACTTTGTCTCTCCTTCTAATTTAAAATCCGATCTTCCTTTGGCTATCTTTGCACTAAAGTATCTACTTGATATTTCTTTATCACCATTATAGGCAACTACTTTATATGTTCCTGTTTTATCTATTTCAATACTACATGAATTACTTTCTGCCATACATTCAATTGGACTATTATTTCCTGTTGTATTAGTTGTTACATATTTGGTAACTTCATAATCTCTACTCATCGTAAAAGTTACTGAAATATTTTTTCCTTTAGAGTATTCTTGATTATTAAAGCTTTTTAGTACATTATAATCTCCTCCACCTACTTGTTGTGATGTTATTCCTATTTGTCTACTTTCTAATTCACCCTCACAAAATCTTCCTCGACTTGCATGACTTCCACAATGAAGACATACTTCATATTTGAAATTATTATTTTCTCGGTAGGCAAATACTGTTCCATCAGTACATTTATTTCCCTCTGTATCTGTTACTTGCTCGATATATTTTGACTCAATTAATTCCTCTAAAGATACATCAGTATATTCATTTCCCATCGGAAGTTTTTCTCGATGATCCTCAAAATAATCATTACCTGCTAATAGCATATTACTTTCAATTGCATCATAATAACGCTCTTCTGCTGACTTAAAAAATGATCGATAACCAATAATACCAATCCCCGAAAGTAATGCTATTATTACAATTGCTGTTAATAATTCAACTAAAGTAAAGGCTTTTCTATTCATATTTACCATCCCTATAATCTACTTATATCATATCATAAAAAACTAAAAAAAAAATAAAAAATGATTTGAAAATCATTTTTTATGCTAGCTTTTTACAATCAAATTCAAAGAACCTAGAAATTTGATATATCTATTTTATCTTAATTTTGTTATTAAGTAAAACATTTCAAGTTTAATTATGACTAGAATAAGATGTTCTACCAATAAAATATTCATCTGAAAAATATTCCGTTTTAAAGTCATATGAAACACTTGTTGCACCATACATAGTTCCGTCACTCTGAGAAAAAGTTATTGTTACATTTCCAACACCATATGGATATAATACTATATTATACCTTCCACTATATTGATATATTGAACATTTTGCAATACTTTCATTACTACTAGAACATGAAAATTCCCCATCACTATTAGAAGTTATCCGAAAATAATAATGTGCAATTGCCTGACATTCTCCATCTGGAGCACCATAAAAACATCGTGATTCATCTGTTATATTTAAAGTTGCAGGAATACTATTTATTACCCAATTGACATTACAAGCGCTATTAAAATTATATCCTATTCCAGGTGTACATGATTGTGTATACGTTCCAGCATTTGTGGCTGATGTTGTTCCTCCAGCAGAACTTCCAGTTGGACACGTTATACCACTTCCTTGACTACTTCCCGTATATGTCTTAGGTGCTGGACTACTTGGACAAGTTAATACTTTTCGATTAACATTTGCTATATATGTTTTACTTATTCCTAAATAATTATTTCCTTCTGCCTGACTTACAGTTATTGTTACTGTAACACCATCAGAGGTATTTGCCTTTGGTAATATAGTTACTGTTTTTCCGCTAACACTACATGATGCAATATTAGTATTACTACTTGAACAATTTATTAAACCATCACCATCAGTTATTACTGATACACTTCCATTAGTTCCAAAAGTTAAAGTTCCACTTGATGAACTTAAACTCATCGTTGTTGCTTTCTTACTCATTTTATAACTTACACAACTACTGACACTAGAATTATAATTAGTTGTTGCCGTTAATGTTGCTTTTACATAATATTGTCCAGCATTCGTTGGAGTTGTCGTTGCTGTCGTACATGTATTATTTGTATAATATGTATACGTAAATGCTGCTCCAGATATTGTACTTGAATTACTACTTAATTTTGACGCTGCACCACTTGCTGCTTGCGCACTTCCAGTATATGTTTTAGTTATAGCACTTAAACTTGTTGTTGTATTAGATTTACTTATAGTATGTGCTACACATGAACTACTTCCTGCATTAGTTTTATTAGCTACAGCAGCTACTGTTGCCTTGACATAATAATTTCCTACATTCGTTGGGGCAGTTGTTGTTGCTCCTGTAGAGCAAGCACTATTCGTATAGTATGTATATGTTACTGCACCTCCTGCATTTGGACTCACCGTTGCTGTATTTGCCACAATAGCACTTCCAGTATATGTTGCTGTCTTGGCGGTTAATGTTACTGTTGGCGTTGCTTTATTTATTACTACGGCTTTCTTACATGATGCACTTCCAGCATTATAGTTTGTACTTGCTGCTACAGTTGCTGTTGCATAATATGTTCCTACTAATTTTGGTGTTCCCCCTGCGGCTGTTGCATTCGTTGTTGTTGTCTTTGTTGCACAACTTGAGTCACTATAATATGTTACCGTTGGTGTTCCTGATGTTGCTGTCACTGTTGTGGCAAACCCACTTCCTGTATATGTCTTTGTTACTGGTGTTATAGTTACCGTATTTGTTGCTTTTCCAACAGTTACTGTCATTGTTATATCTTTATACCCTGAATTATAATTGGTATTTCCAGCAGCTGTTGCTCTTATTACTACTGTATATGTTCCTGGTGCTGTACTTGCTTTCATTGTTAAGGTTGTTCCTGATATTGTAAAGCTTGATACATTTGTTGACCCTGTCTTTTGGGACTGGATTGCATAAGTTACGGTTCCTTGTCCTCCTGTGGCTGCGGTTATAGCTTTCGTCTGCGCACCGGTTGAGAATGATGCACTCCAACTTTGTGACGCTGTCACCGCTATTGGATTAGCTATTTTATTTATGGTTATTGTATAAGTTGCATCTTTAGTAACTCCAGATTTAGAATCAGTTGCTCGTATTACATAGGTATATGTACTTGCTGGTGTGTTAGCAGCAATTGTTATGGTTGTTCCAGATACACTTATATAACTTGTTGCTGTTCCACCACTATTCTTTTCAGATACTTCACTATAAGTATATGTTCCTGTTCCATTACTTGCAGCTGTTACACTGGCTGTTTGTGCACTGGTTGAGAATGATTTACTTATACTCTTATTATTAAAAGTTAATGCATTTGGAACACATCTTCCTACTCCTACGCTATTATATCCTGTTGGACATGTTGTTGATGATACGATATTAGTTATTTGTATTTGTGATACCGTAGCATTTCCTGCCGCATCTGCTACATAAACTGTATAATATCCATTAGCGGTTACTCTTACACTATTACCTGTTACAGCTGTTCCATTTGATGCAAAATAGCTTACATCTCTTTGGCCACTGGCATATTTTGTTGTTACTACCCCTACATTATCTGATGACGTTATATTTATATCATAAAAACTATTATCTAATGTTTCTGAACTTATTTTGATATTTTTTATTTTTACTGGTGGTTGACTATATGTATTAGATGTTGCAAATACAAATCTAACATAATCTATATTTCTTGCACTATAACCATTCCATACAGTATTATTCCATACATTAAATGCACTTGCACCAGTTGCATATCCATTACCGCTATAACTATTTGAAGAAACTTTAGATACCATATTATTATCATAATATGATCCACCTAAATTTAATCCTCCATATGATGGATAATTTGTTGAAGCGGTTTGTGTTAAAAAGTCAACTGAAATGTTCCAACTTCCATTATTAACATGATAATATGGTGTGTACATTGAACCATTAGCATTAATTGTTCCAACTCCACTTGATACATTTGCATTAGTATTTACCCATCCACTAAAATTATCGGTTATATAAGTTACTTTTGATAATGACAATGTTGGTTTAACATTATCTACTGCATTGGCTGTATATGCCCAATTACTTGTTATTTTTGCTGAATATGCATTTGTTGTACTTATTTGACTTCCTCCACTTGTTTGTGTCCATTTTCCCCATGTATACCCACTACTTGCTGTTGCTCCAAGTGTTACTGTCTCTCCACTTATGTATTTTCCATTTCCACTTACACTACTTATTCCTGTTCCTTTTGTTAACGTTACACTATAAACTGTCGTTGTGGCTGTTGCTTCACTTGAATCTGAATAATTGGTTGGGGCTATTGCTTTTACATATACCGTTCTACTTCCAGTAGTTGATATGATATCACTATACTTACTTACTCCACTTGTAGCATTGGTATATGAACCTGTTCCTACCTTTACTTGATGCTGGGCACTAGAACAGTTACTACTTGCTGTCCATGTTATCTTTCCATCTGTTCCTATTTTTACATTCGTTGGTGTATTACATTTTTGTGCTCCTACTGTTACTGTCATGGTTATTGTCTTCGTGCCTGCCGGATAATTATTATTTCCCGCTGCTCTTGCATCAATTTTTACCGTATAAGTACCAATTGGTGTATTTGCTGCCATTCTTATACTTGCCGTACTTGATGTTGGTATACTAAAGTAACTTACATTTGCATTACTACTATTCTTTTGACTACTTATCGAGTATGTAACAGCTCCTTCTGCATTACTTGCTCCTGTAAATGATTTGTTTTGAACACTGCTTGAGAAAGTAGGAGCCCAACTTTGAGATGCTGTTACCGTTATTGGATTTGCTGCACTTTGGCCTACTAATACTGATATATTTATATCTTTATAGCCTGCTTCATAACTTCCATTTCCCGCTGCACTTGCTCGAACTACTATATTATACACTCCCGCTGGTGTGTTTGCTTTCATCGTTAACGTTGTTCCTGATATTGTAAAGTATGATATATTTGTTGATCCTGTCCTTTGTGACTGTATTGTATAAGTTAATGTTCCTTGTGCTCCTATTGCTCCTATTATTGCCTTCGTTTGAGCACTTGTTGAATATCTTACTTCCCATACTTGATTATCGGTTATTTCAATTGGATTATCTCCTTTTGCTATTGTACAGTTAAATGGTTTATCATTTATTGTTCCATCATTCCATATGTACTGTGGACTATTTACTCTTGCTTTTACTGTATATGTTCCGACATTTGTTCCTTTATTATCAATAAAACTTACATTACTTGGTGCTTCTTTAGTTAATACTTGTTCCACTCCATTATATTTTAAATTTTCTTTACAATAATTTCTAAAATCTTCTACGGCTACTTTTATTGCTGTCTTTCCAAGAATCGTATATGTACAACTTTCTCCCACTAAACTTGTTCCATATATTCTTGCTTCATTTTTGTACCATCTTATTCCTATTTCCTGACCATTTTCTTCCTTCATTTCGGGCAATGGGCTTATATAATTATAACTTTTCCCTTTTACTACTTCATGAGTTCCAGTTTCCACACTATCTTCATACTCTAAATTTATTAAATAGGCTATATCAAAATCTAGTGTTTCCACTTGATCTTCATCTGATGAATAATTTCTAACCACCACTTCTACCGTATTGAATCAGAATTATCATATATTCTAATTACATTCTCTTTATAATCATAATTACCCATTACATTTCTATCATTAAAACCACGCATACTTGTATAATCTATCTTTACTT
>JAEEGL015563171.1_pt1 | contig 15736 bp, 15 predicted proteins | sample 9134231 | NCBI WGS metagenome assembly JAEEGL01 (sample SAMN16246548, study PRJNA631951) | gut metagenome | biome: gut microbiome; feature: rumen; material: fiber-attached | host: Bos | place: Iran: Karaj | collected 2018-10
GTGAATACGATGCGCCCGTCAAGGCAGTAAATGTTTTTGACCTCTCCCGGATAGAATCCCTCTGCCGTGGCGAATTCACCCTCGCCCGGTCTAATGAGAACGAGATCCGAATTTCTGCCTGCGGGTAATACCGCGGCGATAACTCCGTCATTCATAACGCCCATCTTTGAAACAGGTGCCGGTACGGAATGTTTCTCGGCGAGAGTCAGAGCGTTTCCGTCAAGTGTCAGTTTGCAGACAACACCGATTGTGCCATTGTTTTCTGGATCGATCGAAACACATGATGCGGTGAGAGCGGAGTGGCTGAATGTGAAATTCTCAAGCTCTCCGTGAACCTTTGCCCTGACAAAATCAGAGTTCAGATTATCTGCGTCTGTAACGGAAATCAGAGTGTAGTAAGGTGAAATCGTGTTGATTTCTATATCTCCTTCAATATCTCCCGCTTTGCCGTTTACGGTGAAGTCGGGCGGAGAACCGTTGGTCCTTGTTACAAGGCAGATTTTCCCTCCGCTGAATGAGAGATATTCATAAGCGCCCTTCTGATAATACTCGCGTACGAGAGCGGGCGCGGTCTTGTTTGAAACATCAAAGAATTTGAGCAGAACTCCCGAATTGCGGTTTTTGTATATCGCAGTGAGAATGTTGTTCTGAACCGAGAGCTCGTCGCATCTGTCGCCTATTCCTATGGGATTGTCAATCACTCTCTCAAGAGTGGAGAGAGAAACAATATCAACGAAATACCCTGAATCGATTCTGATGCATCTGTAAATATAACTGCCGTCGGATACGGCAAATTCCGTGTTGTATAAAGCCGTCTGGGCGCCTGCCGAAACAGATACCGGAACTGACTGCTCCGCCGTCAGGGTTGTGGGCTCGGGATCGTCTTCCGGGCCGCTCTCCTGCTTTCCGGTTCCCTGATTCTGATTTTTATCGACGGGAGCTGTACCTGCGGAGTATGCCTTCGGTGTCTTCTTTTTATTTACTTCATTAATTATATGATACTCGATTTTTTCGGGAGACATCTCTCCGCCGGAGAGATTATTCTGCTCCGTGAGCACCGAAATCTCTTTTCTTGCATTATAGAGAAGCGCAGTCATTACCACAAGCACAAGCGCGGCGGCAACGGAAATTATGCTCTTCACCATTGCCATTGCTCTCTCGGTCTGCTTTTTCTCTCTGCTGACCGTATCAAGAGAAACAACGTTTGACTTTTCGCTTCTCTGATTCGCCTTGAGCATTGCGGTTATGCTTTCCGTACTCAGAGATTGGGGCAGCTCGGTTTTCGCGGATTCTCTGCGGAATTCTTTATTGATTTTTTCAAGGATTATTTTTTCTCTGTTATCCATTTACGACGCTCCCCCTTTCTTCAAGTCTGTTTTTGAGCTTTGCGAGAGCTCTTGAATGTTTGGAACGTACGGTTGCGTGGGAAATACCGAGTGTTTCGCTTATTTCGAGGCTGCCGATGCCGGAAACAGCTCTCATCATGACAATCTGTCTCTCATCCGGCGACAAAACGGACAGCGCATGTTCAAGCTCCATACCGAGCTCAACCTGCTCCATCCATCCCGAATCGCCTTCGAGCGTATCTGCCTGCTCCGTAAGCGGAAGCTCATTGTTGATTTCTCTGTAATGCTTTCTGCACATCACATTGAGAATCTTGAAGAGCCAGCCCTTGAATGATTCCGGCTTGCGCAGACCGGGCAGGTTTTTGAACGCTTCAAGCACTGTATCCATTACGGCATCCTCAGCGGAATCGGGGTTGCCGACAACTATACACGCGTAGCGATACATTTCATTTTTATAGATTGAGTAGAGCTCGCCGAACGCGTCGGCGTCCCCCTTTTGCGCGGCAATTACGTAATCACGAATCTCTGCGCTCAATTTTACTCCCCACTTTCAGCCATTCACCTATCAGTGTGAATTTTTTCGGGTTTTGTTGCAATGTTTGCAAAAATTTTTTTATTTTTTTAAAAAAGTATTGTTTTGACGGCTCTGTTACTGTATAATAAACGCATTGTTATACTGTGGTTGTATGACCATTTCGAAAGGTGTGGTATAATGCTCGGCAAGTATGTCAGAGTAAGGGTCACCTGCCCTATCCACTCCGTAAACAGTCAATTCGGGTTTACATATCAGCTGAATTACGGCTTGATTGAAGGTAAAAAAAGATTTGATAGCGTAAAATACGGAGCATTTATTATGGGAATAGACCATCCGGTCAGGACTTTTGACGGAAGAGTAATCGCTTACGTCGAGCCGGCAGACGACTCAAAGCCGTTTTATGTGGTCGCTCCCAAGAGCATGAAATTCATTTTAAATCAGATTGAAGATGCCGTTGCTTTTGCACCGGGCTGTAAAGAATGCAGAATAAGCTGCCTTTATGAACGCTCCTGCGGAGCGATAGTCTACCGCTTCATAAACGGCGGCATAAGATATCTTCTTATCAAAAACAGGCGCTCGTCAAACTGGGGCTTCCCCAAAGGTCACGTCGAGAGAGGCGAAACAAACGAGCAGACCGCAATACGCGAGGTTCTCGAAGAGACGGGCATACATATCAAAATCCTGCCCGGATTCGCCCACAAAGCCGAGTATACCATACACGGCAATGTCGAAAAAAGCGTGACTATTTATCTTGCGAAAACAGACGATGTCCAGACAGTCATACAGCGCGAGGAGATAGAAGATTATGTCTGGCTCGATTTTGACAAAGCGATGGATACCCTTAAATTCATCAATGACAAGAATATCCTCAAAAGCGCGAGAGAATATCTCATAAGCGCCGGCATCGCCGCAAATAATAACGGCTGAATATAACCCGTCATGCCTTCGGATTCCGAATACGGCATGGCGGGTTTTATAATCCGTATCTGCATCGGGCAGCCGCGCCCTAAGCTGCTTCATATGTTTCGGGGGCTTCGGTAACAGTCTGAGTTTCCGGCGGTACCGTCGGCTCGGGCACTGTCGGCAGGTCGGTAACTTCTTGCGGTTCGGTTATCGGCTCGACGAATTCCGTCGTGGACTCAACGTCGGCCTCTGATGAAAAAAAACGCGATGTCTCTCCTCCGTTTCCCCCGTTATTTGCCTGTGTGGTTCTGTCAAGTCTTGACGACCATTTTTCGCGCAGACCGGTCGTTGATTCTCCGTAAATATTTGTTCCCGACCGTGTCCAGGGAGAAGTCCACCTGTTGGTTGAGTCATAATTGTTTGTGGTGCCGTAGCGGTATGAGTAATATCCTCTCGTCGTTCCGCCGTAATAGGATGAGGTAGGTGCCGTGCCGTTTGCCATATCGACCGGCGAAATGTGATCATCGCCCAGCTCGATATTGGTGTTGCCGTACATGGCGAGCTGAACCTCGCGCGCGGCAAGCGTATAATCGACAATCCAGACAAACACATAGCCGGAGTTGGTGCCGAAATTGTTGACAGCAGTCCTTGAATCCTCGCCGGGCTCGACTATGCCCTCTATCTCGTAATTCTGCCAGCCGCCGCTGAGTGCCTGTGTGCCGAGCGACACTATCTCGCTGGTTCTGTAATTTGTGGTGATATACGGCAGGAAGGTTTCAATAAGATTGTTTATATCGCTTATTGAGGATGCCTTGACCTTTTTTATGGCGGCGGAAATAACATTCCTCTGCCTGCGGGTCCTCTCAATATCGCTGTCAAGTTTTCTTATCCTCGCGTAAATAAGCGCCCTCTCTCCGTTGAGGTGAACGCTCTCGCCCGCGGTGAATCCCTTGGGCTGGGTGGTGCGGTTCATGAAATCCGCCTCCGCCTCGGTTATCGGCACATCAATACCGCCGAGGAGATTAATAACCTTTGCGAAGGATTTGAAATTGACCGAAACATAGTGGTCAATCTTTATCTTGAAATCATTTGACAGCACTTCCATCAGCTTTGAGGCGCCGCCCCAGGCGTAAGCCGCGTTGATTTTGTCATATCTGTCTTCACCGTTTATATTCATATAGGAATATGAATCGCGCATTACGGAGCAGAGAGTGATTTTTTTGGTCTTTGTGTTGATTGAGGCAATCATCATCGTATCCGAGCGCAGGAAAGTCTCATCCTCGTTGCCGTCTGCGCCGATGAGAAGCACATTGATTACATTTTTGCTGTAAAGCTGATCGCCGCCGTTGGTCGCCCAGCTCTTGGCGTATTCCTTTATCGAGGAGGCGCCCACATCGGATATGGAAGCAAATGAAAGATTCTCATCAACTTCGTAATCATCCACAAAGGTGGCATCGGGGTTGCCCGTGTTGCCCGGCTCATACTTTATGAGATTGAGCAGTTTTCTGAGATATGCGCTGCCCATTGCGAGCACGATAAGACACAGGCATATCACAATGCCTATAATCGCTTTGAGATTGCGCCTGTGATTTCTTACGAAAAATATTTTGATTTTTTCGAGGAAGTATCTTACAGACTCTTTGAAGCCGGAGGGCTTGCTGGAGCTGGATATGTCCTCGTATTTCTCTTTCTTAGACATATAAACTCCCGTAAAATGCGGAATGTGAATCCGGTTTGCCGGAATCGTGTTGCGCCGAAACCGGCAGAAAAATCCTCTGCCCGTTTTTGCAATTATAACACAATCATTTATAAAAGTATATTAAAAAGTTGACAATTATTTTTTAACAAATTGGGTATTACCTCAGAATCTCTCCGGTCGCGGTGTTTATTACCGACTGATAGACCGCAACCATAGATGAAGAGATAAATTTGTCAAGATGCATCGAGCCGAAGAACCAGCGCCTGTAAGTGCAGGCGTTGGAGAGCTCTTCAAGATAGGTGTTCAGCCCGTTCACAGCGGCTGATTCCTCATCCTTGAGACAAAGGAAGCTCTTGACTTTAACCGGCGGCTCGTGAGTAAAGATATAGTCAATCTTGCAGTTGAGCGCCTCGAGCTTGTTTGCGCCTTCAATCATCTCATCACGGGTTGGGAACTCATCCTTTGACCAGGCATTCTCTTCAAATCTTATGTCGATATCGGGGCTCTCGCCGCCGCCCATGGTGAAATAGGTAATATTGTCAATCTTGAAAACCTGACCTCTCATAAGGTGATAGATATTATCCTCGACCTTATGAACTTTGCCGCCCTGCCATACGGTTTCGGGCAGTGAATTGAGCTTTTCAAAATTTTCGTGAGTGCCGTCTATGAAACAGACGGTGAATTTTTTCTTCGCGATTTTTTTGAGATTCTTCTGTTCCTGTCTGCTGTTATCCCAGATAAATCCGAAATCTCCGCAGACGACAAGAACATCTCCCTTTTTGAGCTGTCTGAGCGCGGGGTCGTCAAATCTCGAAATATCCCCGTGCATATCTCCGGTAACATATACCATGGCAATTCTCCGTTATCTTCCCAGTATTGCGCCGAGCAGGCCGTATGAAAGAACCGACATTATCAGGTCCGCTATGAGAACTCCGAGGGCGATTATGGGAAGTGATTTTTTCAATCTTATATCGAGTAAGTCGGCAAGCAGTGCGCCAGTCCATCCGCCTGTGCCCGGCAGAGGAACCGCAACAAAAAGCAGTAATCCCCACTGCTTGAATTTCAGCACCTTTTCGCTCTTTTTCATCGAGCGTTTCTCAATCCCATCCACAAGCTTCGCGAGTTTTTCGCTTTTTCTCATAAGAGCGAAAATCCTGCGGATAAAAAGCAGAATAAACGGAATAGGAAGAATATTACCGGCGTAGCAGATGAAGAAGGCTTTTACAAGCTCCACATCAAGCAGCTTTGCCGCTATCATTCCGCCCCTCAGCTCGAGAATCGGAAAGAGAGATATTATAAAGATTATAAGCTCACGCGGCACTTTTCCCTGAAAGAATTCCACAAGAGCGCCCGTAACAGTTTCTATCAATCCGATCACCGGCTTTCCGCTTTTGATTTGCAGATAACTGCAAAGCTCAGAACGCGTTTTTAATATAGTTTATTTTCACGGCTTTGCTGTCGCTGCCGAGATATACCTCGCAGACATCAAATCTCGTATCGTTTTCGAGTTTTGAATATGCTATGAAGCTCTGCGCGGCAAGGCGGATCCTTTCCTGCTTTCCCTCATCGACCGCCTCCATAGGGCGGGTAAGAGTACCTTCGTCTCTCGTCTTGACCTCAACAAAGCAGAGTGTGTCGCCCTGCATGGCGACAATATCAATCTCACCGAATCTGCACGAGTAACCGGATGTGATTATCCTGCAGCCGTTATCCCTGAGGTATCTCGCGGTGTACAGCTCACCCCATACGCCTGTTTTATTCTTAATCATAATCAGATATGTTCATTGAGGTTTTTCAGGAATGACAGACGGTGGCAGTCCGAAATTCCGTATTTTTTTATCATCTCATAATGAAGTGCCGTGCCGTAGCCCTTATGCTTTGCAAACTGATATTCGGGCAGTTCTCTGTCAAGCTCATACATGTATCTGTCACGGCTTACCTTGGCGAGAATCGACGCCGCGGCTATTGAGGGACATCTGGCGTCGCCTTTTATGACCGTTTCGCCCGGTATGGCGAGAGGCGGCATGCGGTTGCCGTCAACGAGCGCGTAATCCGCCGGGTGACCGAGACCCTCAACCGCCCTTTTCATAGCAAGGTATGTGGCCTGAAGAATGTTTATTTCGTCTATCTCGCGTGCGCTTGCCGTGCCTACGGAATAAGCGAGCGCTTTTTCCTTTATTATATCAAAGAGAATTTCTCTCTTTTTTTCCGAAAGCTTTTTTGAATCATCAAGCCCGTCTATGACGAGCCCTTCGGGAAGGATGACCGCCGCGGCATATACGGGACCGGCGAGAGGCCCTCTGCCCGCCTCATCAATTCCGCATACGGAAACATATCCGTTTTCCCTTGCGGAAATCTCAAATCCGTAATCCATAATTACCTCAGAAACTCGCTGCTGATTCTTTCGCTGAGCAGCTTTTTAAGATATTTCACACTGAAATCGGGTGTCCTCTTCCTGTCAACTCCGTGCACATCCGCAAGCTCATCCGTATATTCCGAAAGCTTATAAAGACGCACCTTTGAAGTGTTTATGCCGTAGTGGGTGACAACGCCCGAGAGAGAAACATTCTCAAGAGAAACGTCTCCCGACTGCGTGTTCCTGACCACTTCGAATTTCAGCATTCCGCCCAGAAGCAGCTCACCCGTTTCCTGAGAGGAAACAAAATTTCCGAGGGAATAAGCAACAAGCGTCCTGCTCCCGTCGGTATTCTGAATATACTCAATCTCCTGCAGCTCATGGGGATTTGTGCCTATAACAACATCGGCACCCCATTCGCCGAGTTTCTTGGCAAGGGTACGCTGCGCCTGAGTCACCTCGCTGCCGTATTCATTTCCCCAGTGCGGGAATACAATCACAAAATCCGCCTGCTGCTTCGCCGATGTAACCGCCTCATATATCATATCCTCATAATCAGAAATCATAAGAAAGGCGCGGGAGTTTTCGGGAAGGGCGCGGTCTCTGTCCGGATCGGTGAAAGCGACAAACGCGAGCCTTATTCCGTTAACTCTGCGGATAACGGGAGTTTTGGCATACTCTTTGTCTGTCACGGCGCCTATAACGCCTAAATTCTTTTCCTGCCTGAGATACTCAATTGTATTGACAAGACCCTGCTCGCCGTAATCAAGAGCGTGGTTTGTAGCAAGATTTACCATACCGAAACCCGCTTTTACAAAGGCGTCCGCCAGCTCCGGAGGAGCGTTATAAAGCGGATATGTGCCCGTTACGGCGTGCTCCGACGAAATGACGGATTCGTTGGTGATTACAGACAGGTCTGCGCCCTCTGTCTCATCCGCGACGTTTTCATAAAGGAATGTGAAATCGTATCCGCCGGTGTTGCTCCTCGCCGCCGCCTGGCTGAGAATCTGATCGCTTATGAGGTTGTTGCCGACCGCGAGAATTGAGGCGCGCTCAAAAATTCCGTCCGCCGCTCCCTTTTTCTCCGGCTGTGTGTCTCTTGTAAAAAACAGAACCCCGAGGCAGACAACATCAAGAAAAAGTATGGCCGCGAGCATTATTGACATTATCCTGCGCATCGAAGTTCACTTCCGTTCTCCGGCTGAAAGCCGTTATTTATCGAGTGTTATTTTACCGAGTCTGCCGTCTCTGTATTCATCGAGAAGCATCACGGCGCATCTCTCGGTGTCATATTCGCCGCCTCTGAGGAGCATTCCCCTCTTTGCGGCTATAAGCTCAAGTATTTCATAGGGCTCCATATCTTCAAAACCCTCTATTTTATATCTTTCGGAAAGGTTTCCGGGATAGCTGTCACGCATAACGGCAAGCAGCCGTACGGCTATTTCCTGTATATCCAGGATTTCATCCTTGACCGAGCCGATGAATGAAAGCTTGAATCCGACCTCGGGGTCCTCAAATTTCGGCCATAGCACTCCGGGAGTGTCGAGCAGCTCTATTCCCTGCCCGATTGAAAACCACTGATTTCCTCTCGTTACGCCGGGCTTGTCGGCAACCTTTGCGCGGTTTTTACCCGCCATCCTGTTTATGAAAGAGGATTTGCCGGTATTGGGAATCCCAACAACCATCACGCGCAGGGTTTTTCCGCCCATTCCTCTCTCTGTATTCGCCTTGATTTTATCTTTGAGCAGATCCCTGACGGCGTCGCCGAATTTTTCGAGCCCCTTTCCGGATCTGCAGTCAACGGGAAGCGCTTTGATGCCGCTTTCGCCGAATCTTTTTATCCTGAGAGCCGTTGCGCTGTCATCCGCGAGATCGCATTTATTCAGAAGAATAATTCTCGGCTTTCCGCCGACTATCTCATCGATTTCGGGGTTTCTGCTGCTCTCGGGAAGCCTCGCGTCAACTATCTCGCAGACGGCGTCCACAAGCGGCAGGCTCTCCTTGATAAGCCGCCTGGTTTTCGCCATATGGCCGGGAAACCATTGAACCGTCATTTTTTCATTCATTGTTTAACCTATTTTGAACTGACCGAAAGGCGCGATTCTGAAAAGAGCCTTGCCCATGATATAATCTTCTCTTATCAGGCCTACCCTGTAATCACGGCTGTCGGTGGAAGCGTTTCTGTTATCTCCCATGACGAATACATAATCCTCGGGAACAGTCAGGGGAGCAAACGACTCCCTGTCGTGAGTGAGTTCGTTTACATAGGGCTCATCGAGCGCTTCGCCGTCAACATAAACTATTCCCTGATCAAAGTCTATATCAACCGACTGACCCTCAGTGGCGATAACCCTCTTTACAAGAGTTGACTCTATATAACTGAATGCGCTGGGCTGGCATGTGACAACTATATCACCCTGCTTCGGCTCAATAACAAAGGCCGAGAGAATAATACGGTCCTTGTCATGTAGGGTGGGATACATTGACGAACCCTCAACGCCGACGGTCCTGAAGCAGAATATGAACGCGAGGCCCACTATAATGGTGGCAAGAGAGACAATCGATATGATGTCAAAAAAGATTGTGAACGGGGATTTCTTCTCTTTTACGGCATCCTCGGCGTTTTGCTCCGTCTCATTTATCTCTTTGGCATTTTCAACCATTTCCCTGAAAGCCTCGCCGGCAGCTTCTTCGGCAGCTTCTTCGGCAGACTCGGCAGTTTCTTCAATCACGGTCTCCGCCTGTTCCTCAGCCGCCTCAGTCACCTGCTCTGCAGTTTCCTCCGCGGCTTCCGCTGTCTCCTGAGCCGCGTCTGCGATTTCTTCCTTTATTTCTTCGGCTGCCTCTCCGGCTCTGTTTGCGGTCTCTTCGATTATACCGTTGTTTTCAAAAGTATCCATTCTCAGAATCCTCCCTGCCCGGATACCGGGAAAAGCTCTCCGGCATTTGAAATCCGGCTTCAGTAATCTATTTTATGAATCCCGTTTCTCTGTAAAATCTGAAAAATGCCCTGCCGAGCACATATTTCATATCTATCAGCCCGACCTTGTCCGAGCGGCTGTCAAGGGAATTGTTGCGGTTGTCGCCCATCACGAAAACATAACCGTCGGGGATTTTCATGGGCAGCTTCGCATTATACTCAAGGCTTGTTTTCTCCGAGATATAAGGCTCGTCGATTATTTCGCCGTTTAAATAAACAATTCCGTTTTCAAAATCTATGTCAAGCGTATCCCCGGGCAGCGCAATCACTCTTTTTATAATCGGGATGTTTCTCTCCCACGGCTTTGTGACCACAACAATGTCGCCGTGATGAAGCACCCGCGTGATGCTCGTGACCGCCAGCCAGTCGCCGTTCTGAAGTGTGGGCACCATTGAACTTCCGCTCACGCCCACAACCCTGAATGCAAAACAGAAAATCAGGAAAACCACAATAATCGAGGTTTTCAGCGAATCCGTCAGGTCAAAAAACGGCAGGACGGATCTTCGCGGCGGCTTGGGGAACAACATAAAATATACATCAATCTGTCGATCTTTCATTTTTGCTGTCTCCGGCTTCAATATCGGTTAACAGATGTCCGGTAACGGAATTGCCTGCGCACAGCGGTCCGGCAGGACCGTTTCCCGGCATCTGCGGTTAATGTCTAAACAAGAAAGGTGCAACACAAAAAAATGCTGCACCCTCGCCTGTTTTGTTATCTGATCTGTTCTTTGACCTTTGCTGCCTTACCGACTCTGTCACGAAGATAATAGAGCTTGCTTCTGCGGACACGGCCGTGTCTTACGACCTGAACGCCGGCAACATTGGGAGAATGAACCGGGAAAACTCTTTCAACACCTACGCCGTAGGAAACGCGGCGGACGGTGAAGGTCTCCGAAACGCCGGAGCCCTTGCGAGCGATAACTGTTCCCTCAAATACCTGGATTCTTGACTTTTCGCCCTCACGGACTCTTACGGATACCTTGACGGTATCGCCGATCTCGATGACCGGTGCTTCTTCCTTGAGTGAATCCTGCGAAATCAATCTGAGTGCATCCATTTGAAAAACCTCCGTTTTTTTCAGATGTTCATACACTTGATGTCAGAGGAACACCCGTTTTAATCTTCAAATTAAATCCGGTCTTCGCTCGGGGGCGTCAAACCCGCCCGCCGTCTATTGACCGCATAAATGCTCAAACAATATATCACAGCATTTGATAAAATGCAAGCTTTTTTTTGAATTATTTAAAAATTATTAAATTGTCTTTATATATATCGTCGCGCTTTATAGACGTTTTTTCGGTTTCGGCCCCGAATTCCCCGAGGAGACTTTCGGTAAGGAGCCCTGCGTTAAGATTCTTTTCCGTACCCGTGAGAAGCACGGTCTCAATAATGACCCGGCTGCCCTCATCCTTTGCCTCAAACGAATGTATGAAATCGCAGAGATTCACGGTCACGGCGCCTCTTTTTGAGCGTTTCTCGGCCATAAGTTTCCCCTGCTCAATCACGGAAAGCGCTCCGGCGGCAAAGCCCTGCGCCTCACCTGCCGAGGCAAATTCAAGATTCATCTCATACCTTGCATATTTTATTGTATTTACCTTGTCAACAGGCTCCGTGACATCGACAATCCTGAGACCTTCCGGCAAAACGGAATTCATTCTCGAGAGTATCTCTTCATTTGAAATCTCACTCTCTGTCCTGATATCAACCGGCTCTCTGACTCCCGCCTGCCCGAGCGGCAGAGGAAGCAGAAATGTCATATAGGGGTGCGGGTTGAAACCCTCCGTGTACCAGAGCGGGATATCCGCCCTTCTGACCGCGCGGGTGAAGCATCTGTTCATATCGAGATGAGAAGTATATACGGCAAGCCCCGATTTCTCATACCACATCCTTACGGAATTCATTGCAGACACCTCCGTTCAGTCTCGCCGCGCCGCAGTTTGAGCATTTTTCGCGGCAGCCGGGCGTTGTCTCTCCCCTGTGCGCTTTTTCATATTCTCTCTGAAGGAATTTCTTGGTAACGCCGTAATCCATATGATCCCAGGGCAGGACCTCGCTGAGATCGCGCTTGCGCGCGGTGTAGAAATACGGGTCGATACCGCATTCCTCAAAGCTCTGCATCCACTTTTCCCTGTCGAGGTGCTCCTCCCAGCTGTCAAAGTGACAGCCCTTTCTCCACGCCGTCTCAATGACTCTGCACAGGCGGCGGTCTCCTCTTGCGAAGACGCCCTCGAGAAAACTTGTCCAGGGCACATGCCTTGAGAGCTGAACTTTTCTCGTTTTTATGCAGGAGAGCAGATAATCCTGTTTTTCAATGAGCTTTTCGGGTCTGTCCTGCGGCTCCCACTGGAAGGGTGTGAAAGGCTTCGGCACAAGTGAGGCGAGCGAAATATTCACATTCACGCTCTTTCCCTTGGGCTTGTTTTCACAGTGATAAAATTCGTCAACAACCGCCTGGGCTAGATTCGCTATTCCCTCTATATCCTCATCGGTTTCGGTCGGAAGGCCTATCATAAAATACAGCTTTACGGCGGTCCATCCGCCGGCAAACGCCATGGCGGCGGTGGATAATATATCTTTTTCGTAAATGTTTTTGTTTATAACGTCGCGCAGGCGCTGTGTGCCCGCCTCGGGCGCGAATGTGAGACCGCTGCGCCTGACGGTGCTGAGCTTTTCCATCAGCTCGCGCGGGAAATTATCTATTCTGAGCGAGGGCAGGGAAACATTTATCTTGTTTTCATCCGCCCACGGGAGCATCGAGCCGAGCAGCTCGACAAGCCCTCTGTAATCACTCGTGCTCAGCGAGCAGAGAGATATTTCATCATAGCCGCTGCTGTCACAGATCGCGCGGCACTGTCTCTCGACCTCGGCGGGTGATTTTTCCCTGAGAGGTCTTGTGAGAAAACCCGCCTGGCAAAATCTGCATCCCCTTATACATCCCCTGAAAATCTCGACGGTAGTCCTGTCAAAAACACATTCGAGATAGGGCACGACAAAGCTCTCCGGAGCGAACATCTTATCGAGGTCGGCGACATTGCGCTTCACGATTTTTTCAGGCGCTCCGCAGGTCGGCGTAACCGATTTCACCGTATTGTCCGGGTTGTATTCAACCTCATAGAGCGAGGGAACATACACTCCGGGTATCTGAGCGGCGGCAGTCAGGAACTCTTTTTTTGAAGCCCCCTTTGCCTTATACTCCCTGAGCAGGTCAATAAGCTCGTTTGTTACCTCCTCGCCGTCACCGGGCAGGGTTATGTCAAAGAAATCCGCCATCGGCTCGGAGTTGCAAACGCAGGTACCCCCGGCGATAACCACCGGGGTAAGCTCCGTCCTCTCCGCGCTTCTCACGGGCAGACCCGCGAGATCGAGCATATTGAGAACGTTTGTATAACTCAGTTCATACTGCATTGTGAAGCCGATAATGTCAAAATCCCTTACCGGGTCGCCGCTCTCGAGAGCGTAGAGGGGAATACCGTTTTCCCTCATTATCTCTTCCATATCCGTATCGGGGGCAAAGACTCTCTCGCACCGCGCGTCGTCTCTGGCGTTTACGAGCGAGTATATAATCTTCATCCCGAGATGAGACATGCCTATCTCATATTTGTCGGGGAAACAGAAGGCGTAACTGATATCGACATCGTCACGGTTTTTCACAATGCTGTTCAGCTCGCCGCCGACATAACGCCCCGGCTTCTGAACTTTGAGAAGATACTTTTCGAGCTCTTTAGGGTACATGTTTTACCTCTGTCAGCGGGCAAACAGTTTGAAAATCCAGTAGACGGGAATCGCGATTTCGCTCACTCCCGGGTGATTTACAACCGGTTCTGTTTCTGTGCCGAGTCCGAGCGAATAAAGAGTTTTCAGAATCTCTCTCGCAATCAGCACATTACCCTTGGCGTTGGGGTGAATTGTATCGAGCGCGGTGTAGAATGACTCGTTTTCGAGTGCCTTATAAACATCAACGAGCACAAACGCGTCCGGATTCTCTTCCAGATACTTTGTATAGTTTTCGTTGATAATCCTGACCACCTGATTCAGAGCGTATCTGAGCACGGGATATTTGGGATTATAGATGGTCTGCACAAGGATGACAGCGTCGGGGTTGGCCGCTTTGATTTTTTCTATTACAGAGCAAAACAGAGGGTAGCTCCTGTCAGCCGTCCTGCGGCACAGCTCGCTGTTTCCGAAAGTCATCGCTATCGCCGTAATAAGAGGATTCAGAACATTTTTGGTCAGAAAATCGTTTCCGCCTATCGAGATACTTATGATGTCGGCCTTCTCAACATCCGAAATCACATCGCTGCGGTCAAGCAGAGAATCGAGGTCGGCCGTCGTAAAGCCGTCTATGCCGCGGTTAATGTAATTGTAACCGTTGGTATCGGCAACGATTCTGCCGAAACACGCTTCATCTGAATTCAGGACTCCGGAGCCTTTTGCTATGGAGTCGCCGAGCAGAAGATAGGTGGGTTTTTCGCTTTCCTGTGCGAAACAGGGTACGGTAAACGAAATAACGATTATAACGGATAAAATAACAGAAATTGCTTTTTTCATTTGTTGTCTCCTGGTTGTCATCCTTTACTCATTTCCCGGGCAAGAGGATAGAGTTTAAGGTATTTTGCATATTTTTTGTCATAATATTCTTTTGCGGAAATATCGGGCTTTATTGTCTCGGTCACGGCATCAAACAGAATATCACAGCCGTCGCCCCTTGCGGCAAGAACACAGGCGCCCAGCACTCCGCCGTGCTCAAGAGCCGGTATTTCGAGCTCTATGCCGAGCGCATCGGAAAGAATCTGCAGCCAGAATCTGTTCCTGGCTCCGCCGCCGCAGACCTTTGATTTTTTTATGTCAACTCCGAGAGATTTTATTATCTCAATATTCTGCCTGAGAGAAAAGGCAACTCCCTCAAGCACCGCAAGTGTCATTTCCTCACGCGCGGTATTCATCGAGAGGTTTGTGAAAAGCCCCCTCACTCCCGTATCGTTCACTGGAGAGCGCTCGCCCATAAGATAGGGAAGAAACATTACATCGCTTCTGCATCTGTATTCCGATAAATCCGAGTCATACCCGGTTTTCAGTATATCCTCAACCCACCATTTCTGACAGCTCGCGGCAGTCAGGGTGCAGGCGAGATAATGATATCTGCCGTTTGCGGAGCAGAAGGAGTGAATCGCGTTTTCCCTGTCGCAGTTATATGAATCGGAGCATACAAAGACGGTGCCCGATGTGCCGAGGGAAATATTGCACTCCCCGTCGGCGAGCGTCGCCGTGCCTATCGCGGAGGCGGCATTGTCACCGGCCCCTATCACTATTTTTACGCTGTCGCTCAGACCGAGTGACCGCGCGAGCTCCGGCTTCAGAGTCCCGACCGGCTCGCTGCTCTCATAGACTGCAGGCAGATAACCTTCGTCAATGCCGAGAATATCGAGCATCGGCTTTGACCAGCGCCTTTTCTCCGTGTCAAAATACAGAGTGCCGGCGGCATCGGAAACATCGGTCGCAAACACGCCCGAAAGCTTATACGCGACATAATCCTTCGGCAGACAGATTTTTTCCGCCTTTGCAAAAATTTCGGGCTCATTGTTTTTTACCCAGAGAAGCTTGGGGGCCGTAAAGCCCGCGAAAGCGATATTCCCGGTATTGTCGAGCAGGAAATCCTTTCCGATTTCGCTGTTGAGATATAAAACCTCGTTTTCACTCCTGCCGTCATTCCACAGTATCGCCGGCCTGAGTACGCTGTCGCCGGCGCCGAGGATGACGAGACCGTGCATCTGCCCGGAAAAGCTTATCGCTCTCACGGCGGATTTGTCGATATCCGAAACAAGCTCCCCGATTGCGGAGATACCCGCCTCAAACCAGTCGTCGGGATTCTGCTCGGACCAGCCGGGATGCGGGAATGAAAGAGGATATTCCCTCGATA
>JAEEGL016033549.1_pt1 | contig 15736 bp, 9 predicted proteins | sample 9134231 | NCBI WGS metagenome assembly JAEEGL01 (sample SAMN16246548, study PRJNA631951) | gut metagenome | biome: gut microbiome; feature: rumen; material: fiber-attached | host: Bos | place: Iran: Karaj | collected 2018-10
CCACATTATTCACACCAACACGATTAGTCTTATAAGAATAACTAAAGACACCATTACCATCCGTCCTAGCATAACCACTAACACCATTCACACTAACAACAACAGCAGTATACCTCAAAGCATTACCACTAGCATCTTTAAAACTACCACCAATAACCACATTATCTGAGTATTGAACTGTTAATATATTATTTAATGTTATTTTTGTCAATGTATATACAGTTAGTTTAGTTATATTTGTAGATTCTCCATATTGTGAGTTTCCACCATATTTTACTTTAATATCATATGAACCTACTGTTTTTGTAGTATAATTTAAACTATATTTACCATTTGAATCTGTTGTAGTTGAAAATATATTAGTTCCAATTGTTACTGTAACTTTATGATTTTTTAATGACTCTGTTGGAGACAATGTTCCAGTAATTGTAATTGTATCTCCTATTTTAACAGTACTTGGAGCTGTAACTGTTATTTTAGTGGCTTGTAAAGAATTTGTTATAGTAAATGATTGTTTTATTTCATAATTTTCACTTGAATATACTACTGTTAAAGTATATCTATTTGAATAAACACCTTCATTTATTTTTTTAGTAAACGTTGAATCTGTTGTTAGAGTTGTACTAACAACCTTTCCATTTTCTGTTACTTTTTCTCCATTAATTAAATAATAAACTGAAGCCTTAGATTGTAAATTATTAACATTTGTAGTGACGTTTATAGTACAATCACTATTTTTTACGATAGATGATGAAACTGTTGGAACATCTTTAGTATACACTTTTAAAGGTGCAACACATTCATAATCATATAAATCAATCCAATCACCATCATCAGCATCATATTCCAGGAAAGATTTACCTTCTTTAATAGGAGAATGATATAGATCAGCATATTGTACTAATATATAATTATGTCCAGTATTTGTTCTGTTGATTTTAAGTATTATCTCAAATTCATCATTTTCATTTACTGAAACATATTTATTTAATTTTATTGTTCTGTATCCCGGTAATGTTACTGTACCTGTTTGTGTATAAATTGATTTTCCGTTAACTTTTATTTCTACATGATAGTTAGATTTTTGTAAGAAATAACTACCGAAAGCAGCAATATTTTCATTTTTTGTAGCGGTATAAATATTTTTGTAAGCAACAAAATTACTATATGTATCCAATGCATTAACTACTGTATCATACTGGTAAATATTAGTATAATTATCCTTATTTTCCATTAGAACAACATAATTTAATTGTTCATTAGATGAATCATTACATTTACATAATGATCCTATAGTAATATCATAATATGAAATATAATAATATCCATTTTCACCGGAACCTGTTCCCCAACTATTTTTAATTATAAAAGCACCATTACCTGGAGGATTAGGACTGAAATTTGTTTTACTGTAATTATCATCCCATCCTACGATAGTTACACCGTGATTAATATTACTGCTTGTTGAGTAACTATTTTTACCACTAGGACTATGAATACCTGTGGATACTGCCCCATAGTTATAAATTGCTTGTTTAATAAGTTCATTGTCTGTAGCATTTTTTCTTTCCGGAATTATATAAACATCTTGAATATGGAATGATGAATCAATAATTGGTGAAATAATACTACTTGAATCATATTTATCCTCTTGTTCCAATACTGGACCATACCAGCCAACCAGATAACTGATTGGTTCTAAATCATTATTTCCCGAATTAGGTTCACCTGATGCATCGCCCAAAATGGAATATTTCTTTAGAATATTTTTAACATTATTTTCTGATAAATCATATTCCACACCAGTTTTTCTTAGTAACACAGATTCCAAGGAAGCTAAAGATGTAAATGCCCAACAACTTCCACTACCACTTTGTACTTTAACACTTGAAACCAGACTTTGATTTCTTAAATCATAAGCGGCAGGTAAATTTGAAGACGCTAATGATAAATCTTTTGCATTGATTGGTGTAATAGTTAACTTACCAGTTGCTGATTGAACATCCAAATATCCTTTAATTGTTTTTGAATAATAATTATTATCCGAAGTTAATGTCAAGGATGTTGTATAATTATTTATTCTCCAAGTATTTGGAATTGTATAAGCAATAGTGGCAATTCCTTTTGTTAATTGTGATGTTAAAGTTGCATTATTAACATTTAAAGTTATTTTAGAGTTGATGTTTTGATTTGAATAAATTGTGAAATTAACTTTGCTACCTAAAGTAGTTGTAATGTTATTGATACTAAGATAAGCATCTAATTTCATATTTACTGTTAATTCTTGATTATCAATAGTTACTTTAATATTATTTGAGTTACCCACATAATTATTTGATATAGTATCAACTATTGCCATGGATGACTGAGAAAAACTACCATTATTTGCCGTGAATTTAGCTGTTCTTGAAGGTATCGAATATGATACTGTGGATGAATTACTAAGTTTATTTAATGATACGGTAATGACATTAGTATTTCCATTTGTCTTATTGGTTAAAGTCATTAATCTCCAACTAGTAGGTATAATCCCATTTGTAATTACATTAAAGTCAGGTGTATTAGATGACCACCAGTTTTCATTAAGATTATAATTTGAATCTTTTTCTATATTTATCCAATTATTTTTTCTTGTTGAATAAAATACATTATTCTTTATAGTTATATCATGATTTGACCAAATTGAATCTCCCTCTGATGTTGCTTCATTACTTAAAAATGAATTATCTGTAACAGATAAAATTATATTATTAACGTTGTTTCCCAAGTATAAAGCTCCACCATTTCTTGCTTTATTACCTGAAAATATTGTTGATTTGATTGTAACTTTAGATTGTATGGAATAAATTGCTCCACCATCATATGTTGCCTTATTGTTTGTAAATGAAGATTTTGTTACTGTTAAAGAAGTATTTCCTAATTGTAATATGGCTCCACCCAATTTATTTGCAGTATTACCAATAAATTGAGAATTATCTATTACTGAAGTTGAATCGTGTAGATATAATGCTCCACTTTCTTTTCCATAATTATTGTTAAATTTAGAATTTTTAATTGTGTTTACTGAATTTTTTGTATATAATGCTGATGCTGTTTTTTGTGAAGTGTTATTTATGAATTGTGAATTTTGTATAATGTTAGTACTTTGTTGTGTTGAAATAGCTCCCTTGTTTTCCATAATGTTATTACGGATAATAGAGTTATCAACTGTTAATTTTCCATTAGAAACATCTACTAATGAATTTAATCCTTTAACATTATTATTTTCTATAATTGAATTTTTTATAATTAAATTTGATGAATACATTTCCAAAATATCTGAATTTATCTGATATTTATTATTGTTTATAGTACAATTTTCTAAAGTTATATTTGAATTATATGCATATATAGCTCCATAATTGGAGATATTTGTAATTTTAATATTTTTGAGTGTTAATGAAGTTGAATATATATCAAATAATTGGGAACTTCTTTGTCCATCAAATATTATTTCTTTATTTTCTTCTCCGATAATTGTCAAATTATGTTTATCAGAATTTAAATATATTGTATCTGTAAATTTATATATATCCTGTTGATCGTTTGTTGTTAGATAGATTATTTGATTATCACTGGCTGATTCGATTGCTTTGTTTAATGTGGTTGGTTGACTTTTTGTTTGTCCATCAGATGTTCCGTCGGATTTACTATTCACATAAGTATATCCACTAGCTGTTTTTTGTGTTTTATTATATTGATTTTGGAAACTTTCGTTCAAGTCCCTCTTAATGAGATTGTTTGACGTTGATGTTTGATTACTTTTAATAACCATTGCTGTTTGATTATTTACTTCTGTTGCACTGGTTAATCCAACTGAAAAAATAAGGAAAAACAATAACATGGTTATTAAAAAGTAATGAGTCTTGTTGAATTTCATGAAATTTCAATCCTATTTTAAATTTTTTAAATCATTCATTATTTAAGATATAATATAATATGAAGTTCATATAATATACTTTTTAAGAAAATTTTTAAAATAATTGGTATGATTAGCATAACCCTTTAAATCATATTAAAAAATAAAAAAAAGAGAAATAGTTAGTTTTAAAAAAATTATAAATACTTTGCGGTTTTACTGTTTTTTGATGAAATAATATCTTCCAACACACCCTTAGCTACGATTTCACCACCGTTTAAACCACCATCAGGACCCATATCCACAATATAATCTGCATTTTTAATAAGATCCAAATCATGTTCAATTACTACTATTGTAGCACCATTTTTAATTAAATTATCAAATACTTTGATTAATTTCTTCACATCTATAGGATGTAAACCTATAGTTGGTTCATCAAAAATAAACATTGCATTTTTCTGATTCTTACCAATATGAGAGGATAATTTAAGTCTTTGTGCTTCTCCACCAGATAATGCAGGTGTTGATTCACCTAATGTCAGATAACCCAAACCCATATCAGACAAGGTTCTTAATTTGTTTTCAATTTTTGTTTTATGTAAAAATACACCTATTGCTTCATCTATAGTTAATGCCATAAGATCTTTTATAGAAAATCCATCGTATTTTATGCTTTCAGATTCTTTGGAATATCTTAAACCATCACAATCAGGACAGTCTATTTCTACATCAGGTAAAAATTGGATATCCATACTAATTTGACCGGTACCATTGCATGTAGGACATCTTAATTTTCCAGTATTGTATGAAAAATCTTTAAGTGTGTAATTATTTTCTTTGGATTCTTCAAGATTTGCATATAATTTTCTTATATCCGTAAGAATTCCACTATATGTTGCTACTGTACTTCTTACATTCTTTCCAATGGGTGTTGCATCAATCAAATGAATTTTATTGATGTTGTCATATTCAATGTAATGTATATGTTCCGGTATTTTTTCATTTTCCAAAGATTTTTTTATTGAAGGATATAAACTTTCCAATATCAGTGTTGTTTTTCCACTTCCTGATACACCGGTTATTACCGAAAATCTTCCCTTTGGAATACTTAACTCTAATTCTTTTACTGTATGTATAGGACCCATTGAAAGTTGGATTGATCCTTCATCATATAATGATTCTTTTGAAACTTTTTCACGAACCAATATGTTCTCTTCATGTGATAAATATTTACCGATTAATGAGTTGCTGTTATTTTTTATTTCCTCAATACTTCCTTTAGCAATAATTTTTCCTCCATCCACCCCTGATGAAGGACCTATTTCTATTAAATAATCTGCCACTTCCAGTATTCTGGTATCATGGTCAACCAATATTACGCTATTGCCGTTTTCTACCAATTCTTTCATTACATGTATTAAACCATCGATATTATTTGGATGTAAACCAATGGATGGCTCATCTAATACATATAATACTCCAGTAGTTTGATTTCTTATTGTTCTTGCAAGTTGAACACGCTGCAATTCTCCAGTTGATAATGTTGAACTTGGACGATTTAGAGTTAAATATCCCAAACCCAATTCAATCAAACTATTTGCATTATCACTGAATTCTTCATAAATGGCATCCGCAATAGATCTTAGTTCTTTTGGTAATTTTTCTATGCTTATTTTTAACCATTCCACCAATTCATCTAATGTTTTTTCTGAAGCTTCAGTTATGTTTAAATTATTTAAAAGTGTTGAATTTGCTCTTTTATTAATTCTGGAACCATGACATTCATCACATTCCTTTATTTCCAGATATTTGTTAATTCTTGTTAGTCCTTTTTCAGATTTTGCATTATTTAGTGCTTCTTTAACTGCTTTAATTGCATTTCTATATTCACAATTTAAGTCAAACATTTTACCATTCTTTGATGGAATTGCAATGTATTTTTTAACTGGTTTTCCATAAAATATAATGTCTTTTTCTTCATCAGTCAAATCTTTAAAAGGAACATCTATTCTGACACCTAACTCTCCTGCCATCCTGTACATCCAGGCTATCCCAAACATTTTCCAGGATTCTACGGCTCCTTCTTCTAATGTTAACGATTCATCTGAAACCAATGAATCTATATTTACATCCCTCATTATTCCTGTACCGGAACATTTCGGACATGCTCCATCGGAATTAAAAGCGTATTCTTCTGCTCCCAAACCATAGAACTCTTCACCACATTCCTGACATTTGATTGGTAATTCTCTTGAAACATTTATGGATGCTTCGGTTAAATGACCGTTAGGACATATGTAATTTCCACATCTTGAATATAATAATCTTAGTGAATTAAGTAATTCTGTTGAAGTTCCGAAGGTACTTCTTATTCCGGGAATGTTAGGTCTTTGATGTAAAGCTAGAGCAGCCGGAACGTGTTCTATTAAATCCACTTTTGCTTTCTCAACTTGTGTTATTCGACGCCTAGTGTATGTTGACAATGCTTCCAAGTATCTTCTAGAACCTTCCGCATATAGTACTCCAAGAGCTAAAGATGATTTTCCACTTCCTGAAACTCCAGCTATAGCAACTATCTTACCTAAAGGTATATCCACATCAATGTTTTTTAGATTATGTACCTTTGCTCCTCGGATTTTAATGTTATTGACCATTACATTCACCTAATCTTAATTTGTTAAACTGATTATTAGTAACTTTGTAATGAGGAAAAAAAAATAAAAATAGGGTGTGGTGGTGATGTTATTTATATGTCTAAGAATCTTCTAAAGAACCATCTAAGAAACTTTCATATCCTTTGAAGTCAAGTAATCCATGACCGGAGAAGTTTACTACAATTGTTTTTTCTTCTCCTGTTTGTTTACATTTTCTTGCTTCATCTATTGCAACTTTTACTGCGTGACAGGTTTCAGGTGCCGGTACAACTCCTTCGCACTGTGCAAATAGTTTACCTGCAGCAAATACTTCTGTTTGTTTGACAGTTCTAGGAGTAATAAATCCTTCATTCTTAAGTAAGGATACTTGTGAATTCATTCCATGGTATCTTAATCCACCTGCATGTACTGACGGTGCTACGAAGTCATGTCCTAATGTGAACATTTTAAATAATGGAGTAAATCCAACTTCATCTCCAAAGTCGTATCTGTATTCTCCTTCACTTAAAGATGGACATGCTGATGGTTCTGCTGCTAAGAATTCTACATCAGAGTTTCCTTCTATTTTATCTTTCATGAATGGGAATAAAGATCCCCCAAAGTTACTTCCACCACCAACACAAGCTACCATAGTATCCGGTTCTTCTTCTGCAATTTCAAGTTGTGTTTTAATTTCCTGTCCAATTACTGTTTGATGTAATATTACGTGGTTTAATACACTTCCTAATGTATATTTTACTTTTTCATCTTGTAATGCATCTTCTACAGCTTCAGATATTGCTATACCCAATGATCCAGGATGATCGGGTGTTTCTTCAAGGATTTTTCTTCCGACTTCTGTGTTTGGACTTGGAGAAGCATATACATTTCCATCATATAACTGCATAATTGTTTTTCTGAATGGTTTTTGGTTGAATGATACTTTTACCATATATACTGTTGCTTCCAAATCCATTAATGATGCCGCTAATGATAATGCAGTTCCCCATTGTCCTGCACCTGTTTCTGTTGTTAATCTTTCTACACCTTCTTTTTTAGCATAATATGCTTGAGCTATTGCACTGTTTAGTTTATGACTTCCTGTTGGGGAAGAGTCTTCTCTCTTGTAATAAATTTTTGCTGGTGTATTTAATTTTTCTTCCAATCCTTTTGCTCTGCATAATGGAGTAGGTCTTCCTAATCTCTGATATAATTCTCTTACTTCATTAGGTATAGTAACGTAACGTTCTGTTGTAACTTCTTGTTTTAAACATTCTCCTACAAATATATCAGGTAATGTTGATAGTTGATCTTTTCCTTCACTGTTTTTTGGTTCTGGTAATTGAACAGGTAAATCAGCATTTATATTATACCATTTTTTAGGTACATCATCAGATGTTAATTCTATTTTATAATTCATAATAATCACTTAATTAAAATAATTCTATTAATGTTCAAATTTATACATTGTTGATTAAATTATAACAATAATTTTCTAATACATACTTTATTGAACATAGTATTTAAACTTTAATGAAAAATGAATTATAAAAAAATATTAAAAATCTAATTAAAATTGTCAAAATAAGAAATAAAATATAAAAATAGTTTGAAATATAAAATAAATAAAAAAAAGTAAAAGATATGAAATTATATAGCTAATTTGATATCTTCTGCTTTAACAGTTTTTCTACCAGCGTGTTTTGCAAGTTTGGTAGCAGTAGCTGCGATTTCTTCACCGTATACTTCTAATTCTGCAGCGAGTTCTTCAGCAGCACTGTCACTGATTCTTGCAGCACCTGCATTTTTGAGTAATCTTTTTACTGGTGCAATTGGTAATTCTGCCATACTTTTCACCTCGTTATATTTTCATTCTTATATTTAATATATGTTTATATTCTATTTAAATATTGCTTAAAAAAACATATAATTTTATATTTTTATCTTAATTTTAAGACTAAAAAATATCATTAAGATTATATCAATTTTAGAATATACTACCTATTGAATAAAATTATAACAAATAAATTATACTACTAATTATCATTAATAATATATTTTTTTGAATAAACAGTATTGAAAAATTATACATTTAATAGTATAAAAATCATTGAAAAAATAGAGAGTATATAATATAACATGATATAATAAAAAGTATGAAACGATATGCCGGTTTAATATATAGTTCTTTAAAGTATACAATTAGTATTATATTAAAAATATAAAATAAAAGTATAACATCCATTAAGATTTCAAATAAAAATAAAATATAGATAATCATAAATATTTAAAATAAATTTTTTAAATATAGAAAAAATAAAGATATAATACATTTTAAAAATTATTGTTTAGAAAAAGAATAAAAATAAAAATACCTTCACCACTTATTCCAATGTAATTTTTTATCATCCCATTTATTTTTAGATTTTTCAACATTTGATGGATGACCCAAAGCAATAACAGCAAACGGAATAATATTTAAAGGTAAATTAAAATAATCTATTAATTTTTTACATCTTTCATCAATAGGATAAATTCCTAACCATACTCCACCCAAATTCAATGCTTCAATGGCAAGTAAAATGTTTTGTGTAGCTGCAGAACAATCCTGAATCCAAAAATCTTCAAATCCTTCAATGGTTTTATCCATATTTCCACATACAACTATACCCGCAGTAGCTGTTTTAAACATTTTAGAGTAATCATGAAGATTTACCATCCAGTCAATAGTTTCCATATCATCAAATACAATGAATTCCCATGGCTGAAGATTCAATGCTGAAGGAGCACTCATACCTGCTTTAATGATTGTTAAAAGATCAGCTTTATCAACTTTTTTATCAGTAAAATTTCTTACACTTTTTCTATTAAAAATATTACTTAAAATTAATTCCGAATTATCCATAAAAATCACTAAAAAAAGTCTTATTAAAAAAAGGGAGGTTAAAAAAATGAAGAACTATAAATTAGAAGCTATTTCTTTTACTTCATCTATGTATTTTTGTAATTCTTCTTCGTCACCTTTTTGTTGAGTTCCCATAGCTGTTACGTTACCTACTACTTCCATACCCATAAATCCGAAAGGCATTGTTTTAAATGATTCAATATAAGGACCAAATACGTTTTCAGGTTGTGCCTGTGTAAATATTGTTACTACTTTTTTACCTTCTAATGATTTTTCCGGGTTTCTTGAAATTTGATAGAATCTGTCAATAAATGATTTTGCTTGTGCAGTTATCTGACCGTAATATATTGGAGATGAAAATACTAATACATCTGCATCAAGTAATGCTTTAATGATTTCATTTCCATCATCATCTATTACACAATCTCCTTCTACACATCCCATACAAGCATTACATCCTGCTAAATCTTTTTCATTTAAGAATATGTATTCTGTTTCTGCATCCACAGCATTTAAAAATTCTTTAACTAATACATCACAATTACCGTCTTTTCTAGGACTTCCTACTATTCCTAATACTTTCATTTTATCACCTATTATTAAATAATTTTTTTATAATTATATCTTTGTTTTTACAACTAATTAATATCATATGAAATCTGATAACCTAATTCCTTTATCATTTTAATATCCTGATTATATTGGACACCCTTAGTTGTTAACATATCCCCCATAATTGCTGCATTAGCACCGGACTTGAATGCTTTACGACCATAATCCTCCAATAATAATCTTCCACCAGCCAATCTGATATAACTTGAAGGGTTAATAAATCTGAATATTGCAACAATCTTACATAATTCTTCGTTTGACAAAATAGTGAAATCTTCCAAAGGTGTTCCTTTAATAGGATTCAATATGTTTATAGGGATTGATTTAACATTTAACTCTCTTAATTTTAAAGCAAGATCTATTCTATCTTCAAAACTTTCTCCAACTCCAAATATTCCCCCACTACAAATCTTAAGATTATCATTATTAACCAAATTTAAACAATTTAATTTATCTTCATAAGTATGTGTAGTACATATTTGTTTAAAGTATTCTTCAGAAGTTTCCAAATTATTATGCAACCTGTCTATGCCCGATACTTCCAATAATTCTATCTGTTTTTTTGATAACAGTCCTAATGATACACAAATTTTAATATCTTTATGTTCATCTTTTAATTCTTTAATCGTCTCACCAATACTTTTTAATTCATCATCATTAATCTTTCTTCCTGAGGATACATAGGATATTCTTTTAAAACCTGTTTTATAAATGTCCAATGTTTTAGATTTAAGTTGCTGTTTTGTTAATAAAGGAAATGATGAAATATCCGTATTGTTATAAACTGATTGAGCGCAAAATTTACAATCCTCACTACATTTTCCATTTTTTACGTTGATGATTGTACATGCATCAAAGTTATTTCCACAAAAATGTTGACGAATATCATTTGCACTATTTTTCAAATCATTTAACGGTAGTTTCAAAAGATTTAGTGCATCTATTTTATCAATTTTATAACCATCAATAACCTTTTGTTTATAGTATTCTACATCTTGCATAATATCTACATATAGATTTAATATAATATTTTAAAATTTTTTTGGTAATTAAAAAATAAATGTATTTTCAATTTCAAATAGATAATAATCATTATTATAAAATAAGTTCAATAAATAGATAAATATAAGAAAATAATACGAGGAGTGTAAAATGAAAGAAATAGTATTATGTGCATGTAGTGGGATGAATCCTAGAGGAGAAGTTGCAAGAGCATCAGTATATGATGTATCACAGGAAGATGGAAATAAAATATGTTGTATAGTAGCAACTGCAGGCGGTAAACAAAAATATATAGATCTTGCACAAGCAAGCAAAATAATTGCAGTAAATGGTTGTCCCCAAAATTGTACGACAACACTCTTAAAGGATAAAGGAGCAAGTGTTGATAAAGTTTTATTAGTACCTGAAATACTTGAAAAAGCAGGACTTACAGCAGAATGTACTGTAAGAATGAATGAAAATGATGAAAAATGTGTTGAAGTTCTTAAAGAAGAAATTAGAAAAGCTAAAGAAGAATTATAAATAAATTTATAATTTAACAGATGATTTTTCATCTGTATACCTCTTTTTATGAATAATAATTGTTTCAAATCTTATTTTAATCCCCAAGGACATATTTTAACACATAAACCACATAAACGTGGTTTTCCTTCACTTTCCAGTTTATCAAAATATTCTTTACATAAATTTGCATTATAACGTGATTCACGTGGCTCATTTTCATTGAATTCAATATTTTTAAAAGCTTTGGGTGGACATATATCCACACACAACCTACAAGAATCACAATGAGATTTTAAACGTTCCTTATTAGCTGGCAAGATGAAATTCGTTAATACAGTTACCCACCTAACCCTTGGACCATAATCGGGTGTAATTAGCAGACAACTCTTTCCAATCCAGCCAAGACCAGCCAAGTTTGCAACAAATTTATGGGACACTTCCCCAACTAATCGTTCATCAGGTAAAATGTATGATGCATTTACTGCTTGAGCATCATATCCTTTGTCCTTAATTAATTTGACAATAAATTCAGAGACATCGTTTAATTTATTATTAGTTTCTACATAAGCATCCAAATAAGCTATTCTACCTTTTTCACTATCCAAATTATTTATGATTTCATCATCTATACTTAAACCCAATGAAATTGCATAATCATATGGATATAAATCTTTACTAATAATTTCTTCCTTGTACTTGCTGATATCTGCAAAACCATATAAAGTTGAATTATTTTCACAAAAATCAGTAATTTCTTCCAGTAATCCCATTCTATCTTCCTTAACAATTGTTTACTATTTTTTGGACATTATATATGATATTATACTTAATTTATAATAATCATTTACCTATATTAAATTATTTTTATAACCAAATATATGCTAAATAAATTCCATATTTTTAATTTAACCAAGTATAATTTTAATTATATGAATAGTTATAATTTATATATCTTTTTTTAATTATATTATGTACATAACACACAGTATATAGAATAATAGAAAAAGGTTAATTTTTCAAAATACCACATATGAAAATATATATACAAAGTACTCTATAATTAAATGTATATATAATTAAGGAAGATTAAAAAATGAACAATAAAGTCATATGCAACAACTGTGGACATGAAAATCAAATTAATTCAAACCAATGTTCACAATGCGAAGAAGAACTTAGAAATTACTCTTATTTCAATAATAATTTTCAAGATTTCTACAAACTTTTTAGTTCTGATAACTTAGAATTGTTAAAAAAAATTCCACTAACTGATACCGCATATGATTCAATTTTAAACAATATAATTGATATTGGTAATGAAAATTATCAAGTTTTTCCAGAAGATCCAAATGTCCAACATTTAATTAAAATATCCAAACCATATGCTAGAGTTCAGTATGATAATACCAATGCCCAATTAAACTTATTCAGTTATTATTCATTCAATAAAATATTTATTAATAGAAATACACCCAACAACATGATTCCAGGTGCAATAATTCATGAATTATCCCACCACCTGTTTAATGAAATTATCAAACAATCAATAATGCATTTACTAAATATTGAAAAAAGTTTATACATTGAATCCTTTGCATGGTATTTAACTCTACAAAATGATTACCTTAAAATAGCAAATGAATTTGCTTGCCATAGAGTACAGGAATACTTTATACCTGAGAATTTTACAGGTTATACTTCATTAATTCAACTTTTAGATGAAAACAAAGAGTTAAAAAAAGAAAAAATAGAAAAAGCATTAAATGTTGGATTATCCGTGAGTAAAGATATAATATTTGTTCTTGAAAAGTATATATCACCCACAATGACAATAAATCCTGAAATGAGTGAATACCATAAGTTAGATTATAATATACAGGTACTTGATGAACAAAACAAATTAAATGCCATGTATACCATAATATTCAAAACCTTTGAATTTGTCACCAATCATAAAAGAGACATGCTTCCTGTTTTAAGCGATTTAAATGAAAGTTATATAAGATACAACATATAACTTTTCATCTTCTTGTTTTGTAAAATTACAATTATAAATAATTGTTTATATTAATGTTTAAAGCAATACTAAAAATAGTTTTTTTAAGATATATTACTTAAAATTATTTAAAAAATAGTTCTTTTATAAAAGAAAAAATGAAATGGAAGTAAAATATACTTCCAAAATACATTCCCTTTTAAAATTAACTTGTTGAAATATCCTTTGTAGTTTCCCTTGCGCTTAAATAAGCACTGGTATCACCAGTAACAAGTGTTACTGATTTAACTTTCGTTCCACTATCAATTTTAATACCACTTAAGTCAACAATTCCATTACGTACTGTGAAGTACTTTGTTTCATTGTTTTCTTTATAGGTTATTCCATTGATTTTTACACAGATTTTATTATTTCCAACAAGTAAATCATTTTCATAGTCTGTAAATGTACCTTTAACGCTTAACATATTGTTTTTAACAGTTACATCTTCGAAATTTATATTTACTATGCTTCTTTGAACATTGAATACTGAAGTATTTCTAGTGTCAGGATAGAACATTGAATTGTTATATACAGCTTCAACTGTATAATTTCTAATGTTTCCATTGTTATCTACTCCAGCCATTCCAGTTGGTACATGGTAAGTATAAGTTACTGTTGTACTGTCTGCTTTAACATAAACTTTCTTACCGTCTTCATCTTTAAGAGTTATACCATTTACTTTAAGTATTAAACCAGCATCTGTGGTAATACAAGTTTTATTGGTTCCATTTGGAGTTACATCCCTCAATTTAACAATGAATACTGTGTCTGAATTTTGTTTAGCAGGGTTTGGTACAACTTCAACTGTTAATTCTGCGTTACGTTTTCTTATACCTACGCTGGCAACATTACCTTTTGCTTCTTCATAACAGTAAGAACCACTATATGAAGCTGTGATATTCTTACCTGCACGTAAGTAAAGCTCAACATTCATTGTGTAAGTAACAATACCATCCACTACTTTAAACTTCATAGGATCAGTATCATTTGTATCGAAACGACCGTCCATTCTTAAAGTTTTTCCATTTATTTTAAATACTAGATTTCCACCACTGACCTTATTACCATTCTCATCAGTTACATGAGCAACCAATGTAATTTTTTCACCAACTGTTCCGACTATGGAATCAACGGTTACTATGGTTTTTATTTTAGTGAGTGTGAAATTAGTACTGTTTGTAGCAGATTTATAAATGTCACTTTCATATGTTACACTTACATTGTTTAATCCGTTTTTAGCATTAGTTAATGGTAGTTCATATTTACCTTCACTATCTGTTGTAACATTGAATTCTTCACCATTTACTGTGATTGTTACAACTGAATCACTAATTGGATTTCCTCGTTCGTCAGTCAATTTTCCTGTTATAGTTACGTTATCTCCCATTTTAGCATCACTAATTGGGTCGATTGTAAGGATACTGTTTTGTTTATCTGCATTAAATGTATCTTCAACATCTTTTACTGTGATATTTTCATTTCCTGCACTTACTTTAATGTTATTTGTACCTGCTACTACATTATCAACAGGAACAGTGAATTTTCCGTTTTCATCTGTAGTAGTTGAATATACTTTACCATTAACTGTTACGTTAACAGGAGTATTTGGTACTGCTTTTCCATCTTGATTAGTTAAAGTACCATTTATGCTTGTAGGTTCTCCTACAACTGCATCAGTAGGTAATTCAAGACTTAAAGTACCATTATTAGGAAGTACATTTGCCTTAGCATCCTCTTTAGCACTATCATATTTTTCGTTTCCGGCATACTCAACTTTAACATCTTTTGTTCCAACACTATCTGTTGGGAAAGTTGCAGTATATTTACCGTTTTTATCAGTTTGAACAGTCTGTTTTACACCATCAACAGAAACAGTCACATCTGCACCACTGACAGCCTTACCATTCTCATCACATAATGAACCACTAACAGTCACATCATCACCAACCAACGTATCGTCAATCGGATCAATTGTAATATTAGTGTCTAATACTGGTACAAAGAACTTATCTTCTACTGTATCAACATCAACAGTATCATTTCCATCACTTACTGTAATATTGTTTTGACTAGGTACCACATTATCAAATGGAACTGTGAATTTTCCATCTTTATCAGTAGTTACTTCCCGAGTCTCACCA
>JAEEGL012047654.1_pt1 | contig 15735 bp, 15 predicted proteins | sample 9134231 | NCBI WGS metagenome assembly JAEEGL01 (sample SAMN16246548, study PRJNA631951) | gut metagenome | biome: gut microbiome; feature: rumen; material: fiber-attached | host: Bos | place: Iran: Karaj | collected 2018-10
AGTATAAATTTTCTTGAATAAATTGGAGAAAAAAAATGGAAGGTTCCTTATGGAGAAATCAACAACTTTCCATTCTTAAGAGCAATAGGGCAGAGAAAAGAATCTGTTATCATGTCTTCTGGTATGTGTACTTTGGAAGAAGTTTGTGATGCTGTAAATGTACTTAAAGAATTTGGCACAACAGATATAACTTTGCTTCATTGTACAACAGAGTATCCGGCTCCTTATGATTCAGTTAATCTTAAGGCTATGCAGACATTACAAAAAGAATTTGGTTATAGAGTAGGGTATTCAGATCATACAAATGGGATTGAAATTCCTGTAGCAGCTGTTGCCATGGGTGCAACTGTAATAGAAAAACATTTTACACTTGATAAAAATATGGAAGGCCCAGATCACAAGGCAAGTTTGGAGCCAGAAGAACTTCGTCAAATGGTTTTATCTATACGCAATGTAGAAGCAGCTATTGGGGATGGAGTAAAACAGCCTTCACAAGCAGAAAAGAAAAATATCGCTATAGCTAGAAAAAGCATTGTTGCTGCTTGTGATATAAAAAAAGGTGAAGTGTTTACGGAAAATAATCTTACTACGAAGAGACCGGGGAATGGTATTTCTCCAATGCAGTGGAATAATGTTTTAGATAAGGTTGCAAAAAGAGATTTTTCCGAAGATGAAATAATTGAATTATGATTTATTGTCGTATCAATGATTTAGAAAAAAATTCTTCATATTCTAAGAATATGGAAAAAGCTATTAATTATATTTTAACACATGATTTAAATCATTTACCATTTGGAAAAACAAATATCGATGGTGAAAGAATTTTTATAAACAAGTCAAAATGTGAAACAAAACTCCCTGAATATCAAAGATATGAGAGTCATAGACAATATATTGATATACAAATAGATTTTGATGGAGATGAGTGTATATATTTAAATAACGGTAATTGCAATTGCGTTGAAACTTACAAACAGGAAGAAGATTTTGCTCTTTATAGTTTCAGCAAACCAGATGTAATATTAAATTTAAATAAAAATTATTGTGCAATTATATTCCCAGAAGAGATACATATGCCTTGCGTACGAAACACAACAGATTTTGTGATAAAGTGCGTTGTTAAGGTTTTAGATAAATAACGAGGATGTTTTTATGGATTTTACAATTGAAGCTAATGCTTCAGTGCTTGATGTCTTGAAAAAAATCGATAAGCTTTCTTCCAAAAATACAAAAATTGTATTTGTAAAGGATGATGTTGGAAAAATTATTGGTTCAGTTTCTGACGGAGATTGTAGACGTGCCCTTATAAATGGAAAAAGTATTGAATCAAAAGTAACTGAATTTATGAATTCTAATTTTACTTTTTTACGTAAAAATGAATATGATATCAACAAAATTCAGACAATACGAAATCTAGGACTAAAATATGTTCCTGAATTAAATGACGATGGTACATTGTATACCGTTCGTGATTTTACGAACGGAAAATCTTTTATACCTGTTGATGCTGTCCTTATGGCTGGTGGCAAAGGAGAACGCCTTAGACCCCTTACCCTTGAAACCCCAAAGCCTCTTTTAAAAGTTGCAGATAAACCTATCATTGACTATAACATTGATAATCTTATGCATTATGGTGTTGAATATATTAATGTTACTGTCAATTATCTTGGAGAGCAGATTGAAAAACATTTTGAAGAACCGGTAAATGGACAAAAAATAAAATGTGTGCGTGAAGGTAAGTTTTTAGGTACAATAGGTTCATTGGATATTATAAACGATTGGCATAATGATACAATTCTTTTGATGAATTCCGACTTGTTTACAAACATAGATTTTGAATCCTTTTACATCCATTTTAAAAAACATAACGCTGACATGAGTGTTGCTGCTGTACCATATAATGTAAATATACCTTATGGTATTTTTGAAATAGAAAATACACGTGAAATAAAAGGCGTTAAAGAAAAACCAAGTTTCTACTACTATGCTAATGCCGGAATTTATCTTATAAAGCGTGAGCTCTTGTCACTTATTCCAAAGGATACTTTTTACAATGCTACTGATTTTATGGATAAATTAATAGAATTTGGCAAAAAAGTAATTAGATTTCCTATAGCTGGATATTGGATTGATATAGGTAAACCAGAAGACTTTAAGAGTGTTCAAGAATTTGCAAGAAATTTAGGGAAACAATAAATGAAAGTATTAGTAGTTGGTTATGGTTCAATGGGCAGACGCAGAATTCGTTTGTACAAACAACTTGATAAAAATGCCCAGTTTATCTGCGTAGATTCTAATCCTGAGCGTATCAAACAGATTAAAGAAGATGGACATACAGCAATTGCTGATTTGAATGAGGCTATAAAAGAAAATCCCGATTTAGCTTTTGTAAGCACTTCTCCGCTCAGCCATGCCGTAATTATTCCTGTTCTTTTGCAGAACAAAATCAATACTTTTACAGAAATCAATCTTTCTTCGACGAATTATGACCAAATGATTTCACTTGCAAAGAAAAATGATGTTAAACTCTTCCTTTCAAGTACAATGCTTTATAAGAATCAGATAAAAAAGATTAAGGATTTGGTTAAGAAAGAAACACAGCCGCTTTCATATATTTATCATATTGGACAATATCTTCCAGACTGGCATCCTTGGGAGAGTTATAAGGATTTTTTTATCGGTAAAAAAGAAAGTAACGGTTGTCGTGAGATTTACGCAATTCAACTTCCTTGGATTGTAGATACTTTTGGCGAAGTTGAAAATCTTACAGCTGTTTCTCAAAAATCTACAAAACTTGAAATTGATTACGATGATTCTTACATCACAACTTTTGAACATACGAATGGGAATAAAGGCGTATTTGTTGTTGATGTAGTTAGCCGTGTTGCAACAACTTATCTTGAAGTAATTGGTGAAAACATTCATCTTACTTGGGATGGTTCAAATGATGGCTTAAAGATTTACAATATTGCAGAAAAAAAAGTTGAAACTTACACTGCCTATGAAAATGAAGTTCATAATGAAAATTATGCCGCAAATATTGTAGAAAATACTTATCTTGATGAAATAAAAGATTTCATCAGCTATGTACAGAATGGGACTGAACCAAAGTGGTCAATCCAAAAGGATTACGCTGTTCTTGATTTAATAGATAAAATTGAGGGCATAAAATGAAATTCTTGTTTATAGGACTTGGTTCCATCTCTACAAAGCATATAAAAGATTTAGCTGCAATCACAAATGAACGTGGGATTGAATACGAAATTACAGTTCTTCGGCGTAAGATAAGTGAGCTTCCGCAAGAATTACTTACATATAGCATTACACAGATTACAGAACTTGATTCTGTTGTGTATGATGCTGCTTTTATCACAAATCCAACAAATTTACATTTTCAAATTATAGAACAACTTAAGGATAAAGCAAAATTTTATTTTATCGAAAAACCGATTTTTGAGTGCACAGGTTATGATTGGAGAACTCTTGGAATTAACGATAAAAACGCTTATGTTGCTTGTCCTATGCGACATTCAGAGGTGTATAAAAAACTAAAAGAGATTGTAGATACTAATAAAGTCTTTAGTGCTCGTCTTATATGTTCAAGTTATCTTCCGGATTGGAGACCAAATATTGACTATCGCAAAAATTATTCTGCAATAAAAGCTCTTGGTGGTGGTGTAACGCTTGATTTAATACACGAAATTGATTACATGACAGGGCTTTTTGGTTTACCTGAAAAAGTGATGAATGTTCATGGTAAATATAGTGATCTTGAAATAGATAGTGACGATTTGAGCGTTTATATCGCACAGTATAAAGACAAAATTTGTGAAGTCCATCTTGATTATTTTGGCAGAAAATATCAGAGAAAGTGTGAATTATATACATCAGAATATAGTTATGTAGCAGATTTTAAGGCTGAAAAGATAGAAATATCTGATGGAACTGTACTTAATTGTCAGCAGGATGATAAAACAAATTTGTATAGAGAAATGGAATACTTTGTAAATTTTATAACAGGTAATATTTCTGAAAATATTAATACTCCAGCATATGCTTTTGAAGTTTTAAAAATTACACTTGGAGAAAAATAATGAAGAATATATTGATTACTATTTGTGGTAGGGCTGGAAGTAAAGGGTTTAAAAATAAAAACCTTAAGACTTTTTCAGGAACCCCTCTTGTTTATTATACAGCTGCCATTGCTGAAGATTTTAAAAAAAGACTTGCAGAAGAGTGTGAAACTATAATTTGTTTGAATACAGACAGTAAAGATTTGCAAAAACTTGTTAATGATAAATACAAAGATATTGAATTAATTGACCGAGAGGAAGAACTTGGTGGAGATAAAGTTCCTAAGATGGCAGTATGGCATAACAGCCTTGATATTATGGAATTAAAATATAATAAGAAGTTTGATTATGTAATTGATCTGGATATAACAAGTCCACTCCGTCAAATTGATGATGTTGTAAATGCTTATAGAAAGAAAATAGAAAACAAAGATTGCCAGCTTATATACAGTGTTTGCGAAAGTCGTAGGAATCCATATTTTAATATGGTAAAGGTTGAAAATGGATTTGCGACAAAATTTGCGGCATCCAATTATACAACTAGACAGGAAGCTCCTGCTGTTTATGATATGAATGCTTCAATCTATGTAATTGATGCAAATTATTTACGAAATGATAAAGATAATATGTTGCTTAATGCTAAATCAAATATCTATGAAATGTATGATACTGCAGTGCTTGATATAGATAGTGAACAAGATTTTGAATTGATGGAAATCATATCTAATTATCTTTTTGCTAAAGTGGATGGTTTTAGAAAAACAAAGGAATTATTGTCAAAGTAATATGAATGCAGTGGATATATTAACAGTTATTATTCATCAATTACAAAATAATTTTCTTCTTACAAAAGATGAATGTGAGATTCTGTCTAATCCAAAAATATTTGAAACTGGTTTTAATAGAACAACTGAATGTTTTGAGAAGTCTATCTGTAAGTATTATCATAAAGAAAATGGTCTAAATCCATACAATAGTGTTATGTATACAAATTATTTATATCAAATAAGCCATATTCTTTATTTGGAAGGTTATACATATATTGCAGATAAGGTATACTATTTAAATAAAATGTTAAACTCTGTTGATTTGTTTTATGCAATAGAATTACCGAATCATTGGAATTGCGAACATCCGTTAGGTTCTGTTATGGGGAGAGCCCAATATGGCGATTATTTCTTTTTTTATCAGGGTTGTACTATAGGAGGAAATCATAAGGATTATCCTATGCTTGGAAATAATATTACTATGTATTCTAATTCAAAAATTCTTGGAAAATCAAAAATAGGGGATAATGTTATAATAGGCGCTAATGCTTATGTTAAAGATACTGATATTCCTGATAATTCAATGGTATTTGGTGAATTTCCTAATTTAATTATCAAACCAAATAATAATATAGACAAAATGTGGAAGTAGAAATTTATATGGCTTCTAAATCAATTTCAAAATCTGTTTATTAGTGTGTTATTAACTGTTCTATGTATGTAGATATTATAATAATTATATTAAGTTCATTAGGTGATGAATTTAACAAATTGAAATAAAAAACTAGATATATTTTTTAAATCACAATTTATTGAAGAATTTCCCATTATTAAATTAATTAAGACTAGAGAAGATTATGGATCATTATTCTTTATCCGAGTTTATTTCAAATTGTATTAGTTTTGTTAGAACAAAACTGTTTTACAGACAGTGTAGATTCATTCGATTTCCCTTTTATATTCGAGGTGGAAAGTCATTGGAAGGTGCTAAAGGCCTAACATTAGGACATTTTTGTAGATTTGAAATGGACGGAAGAATTAAAACTCTCACGATTGGAAATAATTGTGAGATGGGAGATTTAACACATATAGTTGCACTGAATAAAGTACTTATTGGAAATAATGTTTTAATTGCCTCAAAATGTTTTATTAGTGATACAAGTCACGGACAATATAAAGGGGATAATCAAGATAATCCTTGTTCAATACCAAATAATAGGCCATTGGTAAGTTCTTATGTAAGAATTGGTAATAATGTATGGATTGGAGAAAATGCTGTGATACTTCCAGGGGCTGATATTGGAGATGGGTGTATTATTGGGGCAAATTCAGTAATAAGCAAACTTATCCCCAAAATGTGTATTGTTGTTGATAATAACCGAGTTATCAAGAAATGGGATGATAAAACAAATAAATGGATTAAATATGATGAGAATTAATACTAAACTATTTTTCTTTTCTTGTATCATATCAATTATATGTTTAATTTCTCATATAAGTAGTTATATATTTTTATCAGAAAAAAAACATATTTATATATTATCTCTGTTGATATTAATTGTTTATGTTGTTTCACTGAAATATTTTATAAAAAGAAATGGTACATTAAGTCTTCTAACCTTGTTTTGGATGTGTCTAGGTATATTCAGTATTTCACGACCAATTATGTATGTTTTTAATATTTTTGATTTTACTAATGAGGTCTTTAGTATTATTGGAAAGTTGAAATGGTCTTATGAAGTTACACTAGAAGTTTTATATGCATATTTAATATTCATGCTTGTTTTTCTTAATGTTAGTATTTCTGTTAAGACGAATGGTTGTTTTACTCCAACAAAAGAACAAATATCATTTAAATGTTTAATAAATCTTGTTTATATTGCATTTCTTATTTGTGCACCTATATTGGCCTTTTATTATGTAAAACAGGTTGGTACTGTATTAACACTTGGATATACATCTTATTATAATGGAACTGCAAGTGAAGCTATGTCCTTTGGATTGCTTTTTTCTCTTTCTAGATTAATTTTTACAATTTGTTTTTATGTGATTATTTGTACAGAAAGAAGAATCAAATATTTTGATATTTCTGTTGCATTGTATCTTTTCGTTAATAGTATTTTATTGTTACAAGGCTCTCGAGCAGTTTTAATTGTTTCGCTAATGACATTTTTGTTTTTAAGATATAGAATTTTTAAAAAGGGAATCAAGTTTAGATGGATTCTTCTTGGTATTCTTGTTGCTGTTCCATTGTTACAACTGGTTTCTTATTTCAGAAGCGGTATATCTTTTGAAGGGAAATCAATTTTTCAGCGATATAAGGATTTTGTTTCAGAATTATCTTTAAGTTTTAACATTCCAGCGTATTACTTAGAAAATAAATTTGTTCTTTCTAATAATTCATATCCCTATATTCTGGAGCCTATAGTCAAATTATTTCAATATATTAAACATATGGATATATATCGTTCAGGGCAAAGTATTGCTATGATTGCAGTAAGATTTAATCTGGGGCATCAAATTACATATAATATTTCTACTGGACATTATCTAAACGGAGCTAATGTGGCAAGTAATTTTATTGCTGAAATGTTGGAATTTGGATTAATTGGTGTATTTTGTTTTTCAATAATTGTATCTAAGTTAGTAACTACTATAGAAAATAAAATTATTGAAGGTAATATATTCTTTATTTATATGAGTTTCGAATTTTGTAGATGGATATTTCTGATGCCTAGAGCTGAGTTATTTTATGATTCGTATAATATGTTTAAGTATAGTCTGTTTTTCATGCTTTTATATATAGTATCTAGACCACTTTATACGAAAAAAAGTCTAAATATACATAAGGTTTTTTAAATGAATTATCGAGTTATAGAATCAGATCCTTATATATTGAGTTTTACAAGTCGAAATGGTTCTCCATTATGGTTTTATATGAGAAATTACTTGTTGATTTATCTTTTACCACAAAAGATGAATCTTATGTCAGAACTTTCTAAGCCAAGAAAAATGAATACAGAGCTTATTTCGTATTTTTTCAGAGCGTTGTTATATAACATTAGAAAATCAAAACTCATAAGAGATAAACACAGTGTTGTGTTTTATACTCCCTGTCGTGGTATTACTGAAGCTCATGGGTTCCGTAATACTTATTGTGATGATTTTGCTTTGAGTGATTCTAGTTATCTTGTTTTAGAAAATGCTCCAGTTTCTTGGAAATGGCCTGGTAAAAGATTAAATCAAAATACATATTATTATTCTTTAAATTATGCCTTACACAAAATTCTTGCTAGATTTACTTATACGAAAGAGAAGAAACAAGTATCACTTTTATCTGAATATATAAAGAAACGTGTCAGTAATCTTTTTCATATTGAATTAACAAATGAAGAGGTGCAATGGCTTATAAGGGTTACTTGCCAAGAAACTCTTGCAATGGAAGAGCATAGTAAATGGATACTTAATAAATGTCGAAAAATGTGTACAAAGATTCTTGTTATTCCAGGTGCGAGTCACTCAAATTATTGTTATCTAAATCGTGAAGCTAAAAAAAATGGCATAACAGTAATAGAAATTCAGCATGGTCTTATTACAAAAAATGCCGATATAATTAATTATTCTAATGAATTATGTAAAGATAAAAGATTAAAGGAATCCAGCCCAGATTATTTTTTTAGTTTTGGAGAATGGTGGAATTCACAGACAAATATTCCTTTTTCGAATAAAATTTCTATTGGAAGTATACAAAGAGATCGAAATCGTGCAAATAAAAAACAAGATGAAGAATTGATTCTATTTATTGGTGGAGGAAATAAAACTGAAGAACTTTTTAAGCTTGCGGATTTTGTTGCAGGAAAACTTAAAGAAAAATACAAAGTAATGTTTAGACCCCATCCGATAGAAAGGAATGCGGTTGAAGAAATAAGACATTCATATAGTTCTGTTGAAATTGATTATAATGAAAATGTTTATGAGACATTATCACGATGTAAATCAATTATTGGAGAAGCTTCTACTGTGCTTTATGAGGCAATTGGTATTGTAAATAAAATTTTTGTGTGGAATACTAGTTATGCGAAAAGCCTTTTTCAAGATATTCCATTTCAAAAGTTTGAAACAGGTACTGAATTATTGGATTTATTAGAAAGTACTGATGTTTCAAATGTAATTAAAGAATCTTTATTTTGGCAAAATAATGCAGTTCATAATTTTATTAATTGTATTAAAAATATTGAATTAAAGGGAAATAATAATGTTAACAGTTGATATTATAACGAATGAAATGAAGAGTCTTCAAGGTGTTAATAGAATGACTGAAAAGTTTATATTAGGACAAGAAGATTTTAAGCAAGAAGATATTTTAATAAGAAATCTTATTACTAATGAAGGATGTATAAAAGTTAATGAGTATAAGTCTGAACTAGGTGTTATTCTTTCAAATGATTCCTATCAAAAATCACGAAGTTTAATTGAGAAGTTAAAACAATTACCTTTATACAGAAGTTATATTGTACAAAAAATTATTTGTGAAAAGGAATGGAAAAAAAGTCAAAAATATCTTAGATATAGTGAAATATTTCAGGATTCAGATATTTTATTTTTCCAGACTCCATCAACCGCTTTTCACTATTTGAAGCATTGTAATAGAAAAAAACAACATGCAAAAACAATTCTTATATCTCATGCTGATACAGATCCATTGGAACAGTTATTGATGGATAGAAAAGAATTAATTGGAAGAAAATATGAACAAAAACTACGAGAAAGATATGAATTTGTGTATAAGAATATAGATAAAACAATTGTAATCTGCTCCTCTGCAAAAAAATATATGTGGGATACTTATGAAATAGACTGTCCTTTAATAATAAATGGTATCGAAGATGTTAAACCAGAGTGTGGTATTGATAAATACTCTGCTGAAGATGGAAAAATACATCTTGTAAGTTTAGGCAGTATCATTATACGAAAAGGATTTGATTTGGTCGTTAATGCTGCTAGTGAAATTTATGATGAGATAAAAGATAAAGTCATTTTTCATTTTATTGGAAGTGGAAAAGATTATAATTATATTGAATCTTTGATTGAGAAAAATGGTCTTAATGATATTTTCAGGTTACATGGACCTGTATTAAATGTAGCTAATGAATTATCAAGAATGGATGTATTTCTCTTTCCAACTAGATCAGATACGGTTCCTGTATCAATCATTGAAGCCTTAAGAGCTGGGCTTCCTGTGTTTTCAACGAATGTAGGTGAGATACCTCATATGATAGACTCTGGAGCAGGTCAAGTTATTGAGGCAAATGTAGAGTCTACTATAAATTGTGTTCTGGCAATATTAAATGGTAAATATAATCTTATGCAAATGAGTGAAGCTGCTAGACAGAAGTATCTTAGTGAGTTTTCTTTAAAAAAGATGTGTGCTTCATATGCTGATGTTATTCTTTCAATAAAATGATTTAGTAATAATCAAGATAATAAGAGACAAAGCAGTTATGAGAAAGGAAAGTAATTGAAAATGTCTAGTAGGAGTTTAAATTCATCAAGAAATGCAATAACTGGTTTATTAAAAATGGGGATGAAGATACTGTTTCCTTTTTTTATTAGAAGCGTGATGCTTTATTACTTGGGAAAGGAGTATCTTGGGCTAAATAGTTTATTTTCATCTATACTGGGTGTATTGAATGTTGCTGAGCTTGGTTTTTCTAGTGCTGTAATTTATCGTATGTACAAACCAATATCGGAAGGTAATATAACAAAAGTTGCTGCTTACTTGAATTATTTGAAACATATATACTTTGTTATTGGTGTTTTGATTTTAAGTCTAGGGATTATAATTATACCGGTACTTCGATTTATAGCGAAAGGCGGGTATCCCGAAGATATTAATATTTATATTCTTTATTCTGTTTATTTGTTAAATGCAGGTATAAGTTATTTTTTTTATGGATATAAAAGAGTTATAATTATTGCATCACAGAGAATGGATTATGTTAATAATGTTGAAACAATAATGTTTTGTATTCAATATTTAATTCAGATTATCACTCTTGTATTATTTAAAAATTATTATTGTTACATAATTGTTCTTCCTGTAACTACAATATTTATTAATTTAGTCATCTCAATTATTTGCAAAAAACAATTTAATGAGTACTTTGTTAATGCCAGTTTATCTAATGCTGAAAAAAAAGAAATGCATTCTGATGTCAAAGGTGTAGCTATTTATAAGATTAGTGAGACTACCCGCAATTCTTTTGATAGTATTGTTATTTCAGCTGCAATAGGTTTAATATCTGTTGGAATATATAATAATTATTACTATATTTTTAGTGCTTTATACAGCATCATGGTAATATTGAATCAAAGTCTACAACCAAGTATAGGTAATAGTATATCCTCAGAGAGTGTAGAGAAAAACAGGAATAATTTATTTGAGTTTACATTATTTTCAATGTGGCTTATTTCGATTTTTTCTTGTTGTCTGTTGGGGCTTTATCAACCTTTTATGATAATATGGGTTGGAAAAGATATGCTTTTATCTAATACAGATATGATACTTTTTTGTATTTATTTTTATGTTCTTAATATGAATAATATACGAAATCTTTATTATGATGGTAATGGTTTATGGTTAAAGGGATCTTCGTCTTTTATTATTGAGTCACTCGGAAATCTATTGCTTAATTTTGTTTTAGGTTTCTTTTTTGGTATCACAGGAGTATTGATTGCAACTATTATAACTATGTTTTTTTGTAGTTTTATTTGGCGAAGTTATATTTTATTCAAAGAGTATTTCTCTATTACTTTTCTAAAGAAATACTTCCTTTTCCATTTCAAACTTCTTTTATTATGCGCATTAAGTAGTATTATATGTTATACAATTTGTAATATTATATCTATCGGTACATTTTTAGAGCTTATCGTCAGAGGTCTTTTATGTATTTCAATTCCTTCTTTAATGTTTATTATTGGATTTTATAAAAACCCTTTTTTTTCCTCTGGAATTAATCATATAAAGACTGTTTATTCATTGATTATCAAAAAATGATGTGTCAATAAAATTTAGGTTTGAATGTTTCTTTTGATATTTGAGAGAATATTTGATATATTTTTGCATATAAGAAATCAAAGATTGTAAATCTTTATTATTTTGCATGATTATTTGTAAATAATAAAGATAAAAATATTATTTCATTAAATAGTTTTTACACAATAAGGAGATAAATAATTATGTCAAAGAGTTGTAATAATGTTTTAATTACTGGAGGAGCTGGTTTTATTGGTAGTACAATTGCATTAAAACTTGTAGCCCAAGGTTGTAATGTAACTGTTCTTGATTGTCTTACAGAACAAATTCATGGAAAAAATCCAGAAGAATCTGAATTATATAACAGAATTAAAGATAAAGTAAAATTCATTCGTGGTACTGTTACAAGTCGTGAAGATTGGCAAAAATCACTTGCAGATCAAGATGCAGTAATCCATCTTGCTGCAGAAACTGGAACAGGTCAGTCAATGTATGAAATATATAAATACTGTAATACAAATATTGGTGGAACAGCTTTATTACTAGATATTCTTGCAAATGAGAAGCACTCAATTAAAAAGGTAATTGTAGCAGAAAGTCGTGCAATTTATGGAGAGGGAACTTACAATTGTCCACATTGTGGAACTGTATATCCGGTTGCACGCGAAGAAAAAGCTATGCTTTCAGGTGACTTCAATGTTAAGTGTCCTAAATGTGGTGTAAATGCAGAACTTGTAAAGACTGGAGAGGATTGTCTTATACACCCAACTTCTGTTTATGGAATTACTAAACAAGTTCAAGGAGAACTTGTTCATACTGTTTGTAAATCTCTGGGAATTCCTTCTGTATCTTTCCGTTATCAGAATGTTTATGGACCGGGGCAGAGTTTGAAAAATCCATATACTGGAATTTTGTCCATTTTTAGTAATAGTCTTCGTCAGAATCATGATATTAATATTTTTGAAGATGGAACAGAATCAAGAGATTTTGTATATATCGATGATGTTGCAGATGCTACAATTCTAGCCTTGGAAAATGATAGGTGTGCCTATCATGCATTTAATGTAGGTACTGGAAAAGCTGTTGATGTAATGACGGTTGCAAAATACTTAAAGGACTATTATAAATCAGAAAGCAACATTAATATTTCAGGAAATTTCCGTTTAGGAGATATTCGACATAATTATGCAGATATATCACTTGCTCAAACAATACTTGGCTATATACCAAAATATAGTTTTGAAGAAGGATTAAAGAATTTTTGTGAATGGGTTCTCACGCAGCCACTTGAGGAAGATAATTATAAGAAATCTTTGGATGAAATGAAAAATAAAGGACTTTATAAATGACACTATTAAACAATAAAAAAATCCTTCTATTTTCAGCAAGTTTCTTTGGCTATGAAAATGAAATTATAAAGGAACTCTGTGATCAAGGTGCAATAGTACATTTTTATGATGAACGAAATAATCCATCTTCAATAGAAAAAATTCTTTTAAGAAAAGCTCAATTTATTATGACAAAAAAAATTAATCGTTATTTTAAGCAAATTGCAAATAGCGAGTCTTCTTTTGAGCCTGATTATATATTGTTTATATCTCCTGAATCATTAAATGAAGAATCAATAAAATATCTTAGACGAATATTCACAAAATCAAAATTTATTCTTTATATGTGGGATTCAATTGATAATTATAAAAATACGAAACTTGTTTACAAGTATTTTGATAATTGTCTTTCATTTGAACCAAATGATTGTAAGAAATATGGATTTAAATTCCGTCCATTATTTTTTATTAAAAGATTCGAAAATAATATAGTAAAATCATCTTATAAATATGATTTTGCTTTTATTGGATCAATTCATAGTGATAGAGCTAAAATATTAAATTCGCTAAGAAAAGATTTTATGTGCTTAGGCAAGAATTGGTATTATTATTTATATGTTCCGGGAAAATTAATGCTATTTTTGCGTAGTATGTTAGATAAGAATTTTAGAGAATTAAAAAAACAATATGTTCATATAGAGTCATTAACAAAAGACCAAATATCAGAAATTATTAATGATACAAATTATATTATTGATATTAATCATCCTAACCAAATTGGATTAACTATGCGAACTATAGAAATGCTTGGTTCTCATAAAAAGCTTCTTACCACAAATCAGAATATTAAAGAATATGATTTTTATAATTCATCTAACCAAATAATATTTGATAGAAAAACTATGAAATTTAATATAAATCAAATGTCAAATAATTTTGAACCAATTGATGATAAAGTGTATAATAAGTATCGTATTTCTGAGTGGGTTATAGATTTATTTACTGAATAAAAGATATTAATTATTGAAATATTATTATAATAGAAATGTCTGGAGGCATTAAAATGTGGAAAGTTCAACTTTTCAAATTAAATTATGATGAACAAGAAAAACAGGCTGTAAACGAAGTTTTAGATTCTGCCTGGATAACAATGGGACAGAAAACTCTTGATTTTGAATCGGAGTTTACAAAATATCTTGGGGAAGGTGTAAAAGGACTTGCCGTTGCAAATGGTACTGCAGCATTGCATATGGCTGTTCTAGCACTTGGTATTGGTCCTGGTGATGAAGTAATTACTCCTTCCTTGACCTTTATTGCAGATCAGAATGTTGTAACAATGGCCGGTGCAAAAAATGTTCTTGCAGATATTACTTCTAATGAGGACTGGAACATGGATCCTGCAGATATTGAAAAACGAATTACTTCAAAAACAAAGGCTGTGCTCATTGTTCACTATGCAGGTTTTGCCTGTGATATGGATGCAATTTGTGACATTTGTAAAAAATATAATTTGTATCTGATTGAAGACTGTGCACATACACCTGGTGCAGATTACAAAGGCCGTGCACTTGGTACCTTTGGTGATATTTCCTGCTTTAGCTTTTTTACAAACAAAAATCTTTCTGTTGGTGAAGGCGGAATGGTTGTTACCAAGTCTGATGAACTTCTTGAAAAACTTCGCGGTCTCCGCTCTCATGGTATGACAGTTCCAAGCTTTGACCGTTTTAAGGGACGTGCAATTACTTATGATGTTTCTATGGCAGGTTTGAACTACCGTATTGACGAAATGCGTTCTGCTCTTGGTCTTGTTCAGCTTAAAAAACTTGATGGGGCAAACGAGGCCAGAACAAAACTTGTAAATCATTATTATGAACGCCTTGATGGTGTAAATGGAGTTAAGATTCCTTTCCGCCATTTTACACGCGGTAAACCAAATTTCCACATTATGCCGATTATGCTGGAAGATGGTATTGACCGCATTGCCGTGATAGAAAGTATGAAGGCCGATGAGATTCAGACAAGTATTCACTATCCTGTAATCCAGAACTTTACAGGTTACAAGGGAATTGTGAACGAGACTCCAAAAGCACAGTATGCAAGTGATCATGAATTGACTCTTCCTTTGTATCCGACAATGACTTTGGAACAGGTTGATTTGGTTTGTGATGCTCTTATTAAAGCTCTTAAAGCACAGGGAAAATAAATGATTCGTTTTTTTGATATTCTTTTTTCGGGTCTTGCCATTATCATTCTGTTGCCTTTTATGATTCCAATTATGATTGGTCTCAAGCTTACCGGTGAACATGATATTTTTTACAAGCAAACCCGCATTGGCAAAGGCGGCAAACCGTTTGGAGTAATGAAGTTTGCAACAATGCTCAGAAACAGCCCTAACATGGCCGGTGGTGTCCTTACCCAAAAAGACGACCCCCGCATTCTGCCAATGGGCAAGTTCCTGCGCAAAACAAAGATAAATGAACTTCCTCAGCTGCTTAATATCTTTATTGGCCAGATGAGTGTAATTGGTCCCC
>JAEEGL013124086.1_pt1 | contig 15735 bp, 16 predicted proteins | sample 9134231 | NCBI WGS metagenome assembly JAEEGL01 (sample SAMN16246548, study PRJNA631951) | gut metagenome | biome: gut microbiome; feature: rumen; material: fiber-attached | host: Bos | place: Iran: Karaj | collected 2018-10
CACGCGCAGTTTCATCAATGCCTTCGGCGAGGAACTGATGGTGCACAATGCCGACCATGCCATCACCCTGGCTGCACAGGAAACCGATGCCGAGGTGCTGAACTATACCGCCGCTCCTGTCTATGCCCAGGGCAACGAGCGCGGCTATCATCAGTGGCTCATCGAGTTCGCGAGGGAGCCTAAGGACAAGGACCGCTTCATGCAGTTGCTTGACCAGCACCTGCGCGAGGTGAACAGCGACTATGATGCCAAGCGCACGGGCGACATCTTCCTGGCTCAGCCCGCACTGGTGGTCGCTGCACCGGGCCTGTTTGACCGCTGGCTGGCCTCCACGGGCAAGTTGGGTGGCCAGCGCAAGGTGCCTCGCCTGAACAACGACCGAGACATTATCGACCAGATGCTTGCCTTTAATCATTGATAGTCAACCGTTATCGGTTGACTATAGAACTATGCGGGCAAAATTTTTCATTTTTTATGAAACTTTTTGGCCTGCTCGTGCGTCTATAGTATAGACAATATTTAAAACAGTATAAAATGATGAAGCGATTCTTTAATCTGGCCCTGGTGGCCACAGTAGCCATCATGATGGCATCGTGCATGAGTATTAATTTGGGTGAGAAGGGTGGCAAGGACACCACACCGACACAAGTGCCGCAAATCAATCAGACGGTGAGCATGTCTGCCTTTGATGAGGTGGAGATTGCCGGAGCCTTTAAGATTATCTATGAGCAGGGCGAGCAGTGCAGCGTGCGCATCGAGGCGCCGGAGCAGGCCCTCAAGGAGATGACGGTCTATGTCAAGGATAGCCAGTTGCGCATCCGCAAGTCTGTTGACAAGCCCATGGTGTCGTTCAAGGATGTAAAGGTCTATGTCACATCACCTGACATCAAGCGCGTGGATTTGGCGGGCTCTGGTATGTTTACCGCCAGCAATCCTGTCGAGGCAAGCGAGTTTATAGCCGACCTTGCCGGCTCGGGCAAAATTATGCTTGTTCAGATGACCTGCGACAAGGCAGTCTTTGACATTGCCGGCTCGGGCAATATCGAATTCGGCAAATTGGATGTTAAAAACACGGCTAAGGCCGATATCGCCGGTAGCGGTGACATCAATATCGGTGAGATGGCCTGTGCCAAATTCAAGATTGATATCGCTGGCTCGGGCAACGTGAATTGCGACAACATCACCGCCGATGATGTGGATGTCGATATCGCCGGCAGCGGTGACGTGAACCTCAAGGGCACGGTGAAGCACCACACCAAGGATATTGCCGGTAGCGGCAAGGTGAACATCAACTAAGGGTTAAGAGTTAGGAGTTAGAAATTAGGGGTTAGGAATGTTATCCTGACTCCTAATTCTTTATTCCTAACTGTTTGAGCATTTCGGCAGTGGTGCTGTGGCGCTTGCCGTTCAGGTCGCTCAGGTAGGCGTTGACGTCGGTCGGCGCCATTTTTCGCGCGTTGTTGAAGCGCTCGGGCCGTGTGATGCGTGTGAAGACCACGCGCTGGATGGCGGTCTTGTGGCAATGGCCGATGCTGTAGCCCATCTGTTCGGGGTGCACCCCGGGGCCGTTGCTCGACCAGTAGGTGACGGTGTCGCCCTCACAGCCCAGGAAGATGACGCTGTGGCCGGCTTCCTGGTCGGCGTCACGGTTGTCATCACAGCCGATGATGGCTCCGCTGTCCTTGCCGCGGCTCTCGTTACGGTTCCAGAAGATCTTCATCAGGTCACCGGGCACGGCGCGGCTCCATATATCTTGGGCGCACCACTCGTCGTCGGTCAGGTAGCGTTCATCGGGCGTCTCGCGGTTGCGTTCGCTGCATGCACCGCGGTAGGCCGTGAAACTGTAGCCCGCGCCCAATTCACGCACCAGCACTCCCAACCCGGGACCATTGGCGTTGGCGCGACCCCAGAAGCCCACGCCGTCGTCTTGGCCGAAACCGTCGGGGTTGAGTTCATCGGCGATGCCGACGTAGGGTTTCATGTTCACCCAGGCCTCGCGTTTGATTTTGTGCTTGGTGTCCCAGATGAGCAATGCCTTGATGATGACCGAGTAGGTCGCGCTGGAGCAGAACGACGGTTGTGCCTGCATCGGGTCAAACCGGGGCCGCTCGTCGCCCGCGCCCATCCGGTAAGCGTCATTGAGCCCGCGCCAGGTGGTCTTGGGAAACAGGTCGTTGGAGCGCCCGCCGGTGTAGTAGCCGCCGCGCTTGGGGAACGAGTCTATGGCAGCAAGCACGGCTCGCTGCCAGCCCTCGTTGACCTTGTCGCCGGCCGAAGCCTGGAAGGCCAGGCACAACAGCGCAAAAATTGCAAAAAAGGTCGGTTTCATCGACTTTTTGGGGTGATTATCCCTGATAGCGGACAGCCACAATGTCCCAATCGATGATCTGCCACAGGGCGGCCAGGTGGTCGGGACGACGGTTCTGGTAGTCGAGGTAGTAGGCATGCTCCCACACGTCCATCGTCATCAAGGGGCGCAGGCCACGCTGGATGGGGTTGGCGGCGTTAGGCTCCTGGGTGATGACGAGTTTGCCGTCACCATCAGCACTGAGCCAAGCCCAACCGGAGCCGAACAGGGTCGCACCGGCCTTGGCAAAAGCCTCCTTAAAAGCCTCAAACGAGCCGAAATCCCTGTCAATGGCATCGGCCAGAACTCCTGTCGGCACATTGTCGGCCTTGGGGGCACGGAACTGGCCAAAGTACAGGTTGTGGTTCAAAATCTGTCCCGCATTGTTGAGCATGCCGCCATCGGCCTTGAGCACCACGTCCTCGAGGGGCAGCCCCTCCAAGCCGCTGCCGGGCAGTGCGGCATTCAGGTTATTCACATAGGCGGCCAGGTGCTTGCCGTGGTGAAAGGCCAGCGTGTTGGCACTGATGACCGGCTCCAAAGCCTCGGCTGCATAAGGCAGCGACATCAACTCAAATCGTCCATCAATAGGCATCGTCTTCTCCATAATCCTTCTCTTTTAGGTTATTATTGTACATGGCAAATATAGGTATTATTGTGAGAAGATTTGCAAATTTACCATGGAAAAATGAAAATTGAGTGATTGGTGCGGTTGAATAAGGCAAAAGCAGTACCTTTGCCGCTATTATGTTGAAAAGCACTGATAATAAGGGCGGGACGCTGTATGTGAGTGACCTGGACGGGACGTTGCTGGGTGATGACTCGTTGTTGTCGCGCGGCACGATTGACATGCTCAACTGCATCATTGAGGAGCGGGGTGGCCTGTTTACTGTTGCGACGGCACGCACACCGGCCACGGTGGTGCCGTTGATGCAAGAGGTGCATGCGCGGCTGCCGTTCATCGTCATCGGCGGCTCGTCGATGTGGAATCCGGTGACGGGCTGTTTTGAGCGCACCCACGGCATCGACGACGTGACGGTCAATGCCGTCAGCGATGTGTTTGACCGCTATGGCATTTATCCGTTCATCTACCGTCGTCACGGCAACAACAGGCTGCATGCTCACCACTATGGTCCCTTGTCATCGCAAGAGGAACAGTTCGTACGTGAGCGCCAGCACCTGCCGCTGAAGCGGTTCTTGCTTGATGACCACGATTACCGCCACAGCAGCGACGAGGCGCTGTTGATTTTCTCGCTGAACAAGTTTGACGTGCTCGAGGCCATCGCTGGCGACTTGCGTGCCTCGGTGCCGACGTGCTCGGTGATGGTATACCATGACATCTTTGACGAACGTAACGGTTACCTCGAGATTTTCACTGCCGGCACCAGCAAGGCTGCTGCCATCCGCGACCTGGCCCGTGAGGTGGGCGCGCAGCGGGTGGTGGTCTTCGGCGACAACCGCAACGACATCGCCATGATGCAGGCGGCCGATTACAGCGTCGCAGTGGAAAATGCTTTCCCCGAAGTCAAGGCCGCCGCGAGCGAGGTCATCGGCCCCAATACGGCCGACAGCGTGGCCCGCTGGATTCTTGGAGAGTTAGAAAATTAGAAGTTAGGGGTTAGAAGTTAGAAGTTAGGAGTTGGCATACGCTGACATTCGCATACATATCCTTCTCAATGACTTGATAGCCTGCAAAATTTGCCCAATTCACAGGAATTCCTTAATTTTGCCACTCATTATCACTCACCAGCATGGCTAACCCTAAGCATAGGCATAATAATGATGACCTTGTCTTGAAAGCAGTATCTGCTATCAAGACCGCTATCTTACAGGGACAATACGAGGCTGCCAAGGATGTTAACCGCGTCCAGTTGGCGCTCTACTATGCAGTGGGTCGTTTCTTATCCAGAAATACTCGTAAGGGCGTTTGGGGCACAGGAGCGCTGGAGGCTATCAGTGAACGGTTGCGCAAGGAATTGCCTGGTCTGAGAGGTTTTTCGGTTTCAAGCCTGAAAAATATGCGTCTATTCTATGAGGAATGGAGTATGCTTGACACCCATTCGCCAATTATGATTGGCGATATGCAAAATGGCGATAATCAGTTACTTAATAATTCGCCAATCCCGATTGGCGAATTTAATCAAGATGATTTTGATGGCTTAATAGACATTCAACACTGCCTACAAGTTCCAGTGACGGGTGATTTTCCTGTTGAGGATTTTTTTAGGGTTCCATTCACTCATCACATCAGAATTATCGAAAGGATAAAAGACGTGCAAGCGCGTTATTATTATCTGCATCGAACTGCTGAGGAACATCTTACTGCAGACGCATTGGTCCGGTCGATCAAGGAGTCGGCTCACGAGCATCAATCTTTGATACCTAATAACTTTGACCAAACGATGATAAGTGCATCAGAGGCTAGAAAGGCCGTTATGATGTTCAAGGATGAATACCTGCTTAACTTTATCAACGTGGAGGAAATCGGGGAACGAGATAGCCTGGATGTGGACGAGAGGGTTGTAGAACAGCGGATAGTCGAGAATATAAAGAAGTTCATCATGACCTTTGGTAATGATTTTGCTTTTATCGGAAATCAGTATCATCTTGAGGTCTATGGTGTTGAGCAGTTTCCCGATTTGTTGTTTTTCAACCGTGAATTAAATGCCCTAGTGGTGATTGAACTCAAAACAGGGCCATTTAAGACTTCTTATCTTGGACAATTGATGGGTTACTTGAGCATCCTTGATGCCAAGGTGAAGAAACAGCATGAGAACCCGTCAATCGGCATCGTGCTTTGCAAAAGTGCAGATCGCGAGTTTGTTGAATTTGTCATACGAGACTACAGCAAACCGATGGGAGTGGCGACTTACTCTACCAGCCAAGATATGCCCGAGCCCTTCCGCAACGCATTACCTGACGTAGAAGAACTAAAGAAACTACTATAACTCACTGGCATGGCTAATCTGCGCAACATATATGACTCGCGACGCATCTGGAAGGTGGTGTTTCTCGCCATCTCGCTGGTGCTGGTCGCCCTGTTCCTGTACATCTCCAACAACCTGGTCAAGGACCTGGCCGAGCAGGAGCGTGAGCGCATGGAAATCTGGGCCAACGCCACCCGCGAACTGGCAACGATGGGTAGCGGTGGCGAAGTGGATGCCGACGGCAATCCTATTGAGACGGGCACGACCGACGTGGAGTTCCTGTTCGGCATCATCCAGGGCAACCACAATATCCCCGTGCTGCTGGTCGATGACCAGGACAACATCCTGGACCACCGCAACTTCCGCCTGCCGGAACCCGTGGACAGCCTGAGTTTTGAAATCTCGCCTGCCAATCTGGAATACCTGAACAAGAAACTGCGTCACCTCAAGAATACCGAGAACAAAATCGAGATCCAGATTGACGAGAGCACAACTCAGTATCTCTACTATGAGGACTCGACGCTGCTGCGCCGCCTGTCCTATTTCCCCTACATCCAGTTGGCGGTACTCATCCTGTTCTTTGCCATCGCCTATTTTGCTCTGATGAGCATCAAGCGTGCCGAGCAGAACAAGGTGTGGGTGGGTCTGTCCAAGGAGACTGCCCACCAGTTGGGAACGCCCATCTCGTCGCTCATGGCATGGATGCAGTTGCTCGAGTCGATGGGCGTGGACAAGAGCATCGTCACCGATATGGACAAGGATGTGAAGCGCCTGTCGACCATCGCCGACCGTTTCTCCAAAATCGGATCCATGCCCGACAAGGAACTCACCTCGATCAATGAGGCCGTGGTCAGCAGCCTGGAGTATATGCGCGCCCGCATTCCCAAGCGTGTTGACCTGCATATCCACACCAACGACCAGACCAACAACGGCGTGATGCTGAGCCAGACGCTGTTTGCCTGGGTGATGGAGAACCTGACCAAGAACGCCGTCGACGCCATGGACGGCGAGGGACGCCTCGACATCACCGTCGAGGACAGCCCGCACAATGCCGTCATCCTGGTCAAGGACACCGGCAAAGGTATCCCGCGCAAGAACTTCAAGAACGTCTTCACTCCCGGCTTTACGACCAAGAAGCGCGGCTGGGGTCTGGGTCTGACGCTTGTCAAGCGCATCATCGAGGAGTACCACAACGGCCAAATCTATATCAAGGAATCGGAGGTGGGGAAGGGTACCACCTTCTGCATCGAACTCCCTAAAGTCAAGTCGGAATCATGACACAAACAGACCAAAACACCTCACGCGTCACGATGCTGGGCACGGGCAATGCCATGTGTGTCAATTGCTACAACACCTGTTTCTACCTCAAGACTCCTCGGGGCGGCATGCTCGTCGACGGCGGTGGCGGCAACGGCATCCTGCAGCAACTCGTCAAGGCCAAAATCCCCTTTGAGAGCATCCGCCACATGTTTGTCACCCACAGCCACACCGACCACATCATGGGAGCCATCTGGATGATGCGCAAGATTTCGCCGCTGATTTTCAAGGGCAAGCACAAGGGGCCGTTCACCATCTACTGCAACGACGAGGTTAAGGAGGCCCTCTACACGATGGGCAAACTCATGATTCCCGAAAAAATCTTTAATTCCATCGGGCAGACCATCTTCCTGCAGGAGGTGCATGATAGCGAGCAGGTGGAGATTGACGACATGCAGGTCACCTTCTTTGACATCGGGTCGGTGAGGTTCAAGCAGTATGGCTTCAGCGCGCAACTGCCCGACGGCCAGCGCCTCGTCTGCCTGGGCGATGAGCCCTACAGCGTGCAGAGTGAGCCGTATGCGCGCGGCTGCGACTGGCTGATGTGCGAGGCCTTTTGCCTCTACAAGGACCGTTTCGCGTTCAATCCCTACGAGAAAAACCACAGCACAGCGCTTGATGCCGGCATGCTCGCCCAGGACCTGGGTGTGAAAAACCTCGTGCTCTACCACACCGAGGACACCCACCTCGACACCCGCGCCGCCACCTACGGTGCCGAGGCAGCCCAATATTTCAAGGGCAACATCCTCATTCCCGATGACCTGCAGAGTTTTGAACTCAAGCCTTGTCCTGACTGATTGAAAAGATTGAACGATGATAACGGTTGAAGATGCCTTGCGCTTGGCGATTGAAGCGCATGAGGGACAGAAGGACTTGGAGGGCAAACCCGTGATCCTCCATCCCATAGCCGTCGCATTGGCAGGGCGCAACCGCGAGGAGGTGATTGCCGGACTGCTGCACGATGTGGTCGAGGACACCGATTTCACATTCGATGACTTGATTGAGCGTGGGGTGGATGAAAACATCGTGGAAGCCCTGCGCCTGTTGACGCACACCAAGGACACTCCCTATGAGGACTATGTGCGGCGCATAGCCCAGTCAAGCAACGACATTGCCCTTCATGTGAAATACAACGACCTGTGCCACAACCTGAAACGAGGCCGCGCAGGCGGTTTCTGGCGCATTGTCGCCAAGCACGAAAAAGCCTTGGCAATCATCGAACCCCTCATCAACCAACACCAATAATCCCGTTCCCCATTCCGCACCTCAGACCAATCCGCAATTCTGTTGAAAGACTGCGGATGCTAATTTGATGAATTCGTGTAATTCGCATTAGCCCCGAGGGCGTGCGCGTCAGCCCCGTTGTAAAAGTTGTCCAAGTTGTTTTCATTCCCAAAGAATCCGGATGGCCATTGTACTTTTTGTATTTATTGTCTTCCTTTTCCTATATTGGTGGGATGATAATGCTCTCTGTATTTATGTGTATAAACACAGAAAAGTCACCCGTTATTTGCGTTTTCACTAGATTATGTTTATATTTGCAACGTCGTAGCAGAACTACGGCAGGACATATAAGTTAGCGTTTAGCTATTCCCCACTGGTGAATCTCGACAACTCACTTGCAACAGGAATAACTGAAAGCGTCAACCTTAGCTGTTGGTTTATGTGTGTCCCACACATGACCCCGTCTAAGGTGTGAGCGACTTTTCATTATTTGTTGTAAGGCAGTCGAGAGCCCACCAGTGGAATAATGGTTAAGTAGGCTCACACTGCTTTTTATATGTTCTTGAACCTCTATACAAGACTAAGCGTCTTCAGAGCCAAAGATGTAATAGAACACTTAAATCATGAAACAGAAATTAATTAATGAATTTATGGTAGTACTGGTGATAATTTTGGTTTTAGGGTTTGGCCAAAATGTGTTGTGTGCTCAGAATTGTGTTAAAACAGAACCACCTGAACTGGCTCACAAGGTTGAATATGTATTAGATGTTTTATCTGGGGAAATGGTTCCAGTAGAATATGGTGATACTACTTCAGAACAGTCTGACCCATATTCCCGACTTGCTTCTTATATTATTATGACAGAGCGCATTCAAGGTGATGATGGTAAATATGGTTTTAGAAATGAAATTAAAAGGGAAGACAGTAGAGATACCTTGCAAATATGATTATGCTTATGATTTTGTTGGAGGATTTGCGAGAGTTAAACTTAACGGCAAATGGGGTTTTATTGATGAATGGGGGACAATTGTTGTTCCAATAGAATATGATGAAGTTAAAGATTTTTCTATGGGTTTTGCCTCAGTTAAACTTAATACTAATTGGTATTATGTCGATCTGAATGGCAAATGTTTGCAATTTTCAGCGACTGATATGAGAGGTAACCCTGTTGAACTATCACAACCCGATTATAATTTGATGCGTTCCATTGAACTTTTCCGAGACAAAGATAGTCGATATGCGCATCCATTAGAAGATAAAAAAGACATTGTGGTGAAGGTCGAAATTTCAGTTGACGCAAATTGCAAAATGACCAATTGCAAAGTTACATCCACATCTGAATGGGTTAAAGATGTTGCTTTACAGTTGATTAATGATTTTGATGAATATATGTGGAAAGAACACATAGGTTCTACAAGAATGTACAAAGGTTGGCCTTATACCATTGACCGTTATAGTAATAATCAACAGATCAATGTGCCATATAAGATTGTATTTCCACTTACGCTAAGATCAAGTTATTTTTATGATAGAAAAAGAAAGAATTAAATAAATTGATTGATTATGGCACTGATACAATGTGAAGAATGTGGATATTGGTTTTCCAGTGATAACAGAAGCTGCCCCAATTGTGGTTATCCGATAGATTCTCCGAAACCACCAAAATCTCCAAATAATAGTAACAAAAGGACATTGTATATTGCTCTGGCTACAATTGCAATTGTGGCTATTGCTTCATTTTTTGCCTTTGTATACAATGACATGGCCAAGAGGGAGCAAAAGGCAAAAGAACAAGCAGAAATGCTAGCGTTAGAATTGCGTGAGCGCCAAAAGAACGATTCTATCGTTGCCGTTAGAGCTCATGAAGAGGCCATTCGTAAGGCTAAAGAGGATAGCATAGAAGCAGCTATCGCTTTTGAGAAGCAACAAAGTATTGAACAAGAGAAAATACATGAAAGCATACAAAAACACATTAGAATCAACTGTACGATAGGAGACAATAAGATTCTAGACTATTCCAGTAATGCCAAATGCTACATCTATGATACTTGGACATCTACTATCAGCACATACATTTACCGAGCCCCGAAGGGAAAGGTCTGGCTATATAAAGGATATCAACTTAGTGAAGGAGTAAAGGAGATGCCAATTAAACAAACATACCTTGAATACTATTCCAGAGAAAATGAAGGGTGGATAGATCGAGGTGGACAACATTATCATTATGACAAAAAAATCGATTTGAAACATGGTGATGTTCCTGTAATAAGATCTGGTGATGGGATTGCAGTAATGCAACGTTTTGACGGTAGATACTCTGGAGATCACTGGATTGAAGTTTATTTTGTTGAGAAAAATGAAGAAGATTATTATTAAGAACAATCTGTGAGATTAACAATCTAATAATATAGCAATTATGGCACTGATAAAATGTAATGAATGTGGACAGATTGTATCGGACAGGGCAACAACTTGTCCGAAATGTGGTGCACCTATTAGTTCTTCGAATCAAGAAACTGATGCGTATAGCCAAGATTTGAATGATGTTTATGAAGCTCACGATAAAAGAAATAAGTTGGCCCATGTCGCAATCATTGCATTAGGGTTATTAGGAATCCTTGGAATTGGAGGTTGGCTATGGCATGAAAAAGAACAGAGACGAATACAGTATGAGCAGCAAATTGCTAATCAAATTAAGCAAGATTCAATATATCGTGCTGAACTGCGCGAACAGGTCCGTCAAGACTCCATCACTAAAGCCAAAGAAATGGTTGTTAATAGTATTAAAAAAGAAGTTGAGCGAATTTGGGATAATGATCAGTATTTATCACCAGAGTTTCAGAAGTTGATTAAAGAAGATGAGAGACTATGTGCTCAGTATGAATGTATCTGTTGTATTGATTATGACTTGTGGACTATGTCGCAAGAGGGAGTTTTTGGAAACCCACATGTTGTTCAGGTGAGTGATGTCACCGAAACAACGGCTAAGGTAAATGTGGAATATCAAGTATACAGCGACGAGCCGCCAAAGACAGCAATACTATTATTAATCAAAATCAATAATCAATGGAGAGTTGATGAGATTATTCATGGTGATAAATACGAGAAAAGGGAATTATCAAAATGTATTAATATGATTAAACGCCAAGGCTAGACTCAACTCAACTAATAATAGATAATAGAATAGTTTAAATCAAGCATCTATATGGCATTGAGCCAATGACAAAAATGTAATTTAAGTTTTCGGGTCCTAAGAATCTATCAAAAACAGTTCATTTCTGAATAAAAATGCCTGTAGGGTCGCTGTGTGTTGCCCTACAGGCATTTTTTATCTTGAGGATTTGGGCAATTGATGTAGTTGAGAAAGTCAAAGCGCGTCAGCCAAGTTGTAAAAGTTGTCCAAGTTGTCTTCTATTGCCAAAGAATCCGGATGGCCATTGTATTTATTTCTTCCTTTTCTCCTGAGTGCGTATGCCATTCGTGAAATTTAGTTTAACGGAAGATGGTGTGCGGATGCCAAATTAGTATATAATTCGTGTAATTCGCATTAGCCCCGCAGGGCGTACGCGTCAGCCTTTCCGCTAATTCGTTAAATTAGTTGTTTTAACTATGGCAAGGGTATCAATCCAGGCGAAATAGCAAACTATTCACCCGTTATGCGTAATAATTCAATAAGATGTTGTATCTTTGTGAGTTGTAATAACAGTTTGAATAGGCATTGTTTGATGATTTAAATTCAAGAAATATATGAGGCACTATCTGAAGAATCTGGAGGAAACCGTCCGCAACCATTGGACACAGAAAGCCTTGTGCGACTACAATGGCGACACTTTTTCCTATGCTAACCTGGCCATCAACATCGAGCAGTTCCGCCTCTTTTTTGATGCTGTAGGCATCAGCAAGGGCGATAAGATCGCGCTGTGCGCACGCAACTGTGCCCGGTGGGCGATGACCTTCTGGGGCATCAATGTCAATGGCCGTGTGGCGGTTCCGCTGCTGGCTGACTTCCATCCCGACACCGTTGCTCTGTTGACCAACCATTCTGACAGTGTGGTGCTGTTTGTTGACGATGACATCTGGGCGAAGATGAACCCTGATGAGATGCCCAACCTCAAGGCTGCCGTCAATGTCAAGGATTACGGCATCCTGTGGCACCAGGACCAGGCGGTGGCCGATGCATGGGAAAACCGCAAGAAAGCCTTCGCGGAGAAATATCCCGACGGCATGTTCCCCGAGCATGTGTCTTATCCCGACGACAATGCCGATGACCTGGCGATTATCAACTACACGTCGGGCACTACGGGCAACCCCAAGGGCGTGATGCTTACCTATAACGCCATCTCGGACACCGACCACTTCGCTAACACTCATTTCCCGAACACCCCTGGCCAGACCATCGTCTCGATGTTGCCGCTGGCTCACATGTACGGCCTGGCCATCGAGTTCATCCATCCCAACGTCGACGGTGTCACCGTCTATTTCCTGGGCAAGACGCCTTCGCCCACCACGCTGCTCAAGGCGATGCGCGACATCAAGCCCTACATGGTGGTCACGGTGCCGCTGGTGATGGAGAAAATCTATGCCAATGCCATTAAGCCCTCGATGGAGAAGGCAAAGATGCCGTTGGCCATCCCCGGTCTGAGAAATCTGGTCTACAGGGCAGCCCGCAAGAAGATGATAGAAGCCTTCGGCGGCGCCGTGGAGTGCTTCATCATGGGTGGTGCGGCGCTCAATCCCGAGGCCGAGCAGTTCTTCAAGAAGATTCACCTGCCCTATACGGTGGGCTATGGCATGACCGAGGCTTGTCCGCTGCTGGGCTATGAGTGGTGGACCAAGTTTGTGCCGGGTTCATGCGGCAAGCCTGTCCACGAACTCCGCATCGACTCCGAGGACCCGCACCACATCCCTGGCGAAATCCAAGCCAAGGGTCCCAACCTGACCATAGGCTATTACAAGAACCCAGAGGCCACCGAGGCCTCCTTCACCGAGGACGGATGGTTCCGCACGGGTGACTTGGGCGTGATGGACGAGAAGCGCAACATCTTTATCCGCGGACGCATCAAGTCGATGATCCTCAACTCTTCGGGCCAGAACATCTACCCCGAAGAGGTGGAGGCCGTTCTGGCCAACTGCCAGTATGTGGACGAATGCCTCGTCGTGGACCGCGAAGGCAAAATCACTGCGCTGGTATATACCGAACTCCCCGAGGATATGGACGAGGAGACCAAGGCCGCCATTCCCGGCAAAATCCGCGTTGAGGCCAACAAATCACTCCCCAACTACAGCAAAATCGCAAAAGTCGAAATGATGGACACCCCCTTCGAGAAAACACCGAAGAAAACCATCAAACGCTTCCTGTACAAGTAAGAAACCTCAAACCGATAGGTCATTATCAGAATAAAAAGTGCCCGTAAAGCCTGCGTAGGTTGGCTTTACGGGCATTGATGTGATTGTCATTGACGCCTGTCGCGGGCTTCCATGCGGGTGTCAATCAAACTTGTTGGTTGATTTGAGGTTTACAAAATGTTGTTATTGTTGATATTTGGTTGTTTTGGTTGTTTGACAGGGAGCACGGGCATGAACGGGATGCTATTTAATCCAGATGTCCCCTATACTGATTCTTCAAGACGGTATTCCAACTCATCTAAGTCATCACAGAAACCCTCGTCGGCATGATAGTTCCGCTCGCTCTAGGGCTGGTCAGCGGTCAAGGGTATGATTGGTCAGGAAGCGCTCTCTTGTATTTCTGATACACGCTTTTCAGTTGTCTGTCGATTTCTTTGGCAGGACGATTGAGTTCGCTTAACCCCACCTCGAAACGAAGGGTGTTCTCTGGGTCCATCCTTTCATGATATTTCACGATGAGCCTAAGCGTGGGTACGCGGAATTGCAAGGTCGTCTTGAACCTCACCTGTTCACAGTCAGCAAAGGGTACCGTTGTAGCCAGGCCGCCTTTGTCGTAGAAGATGAAGCAGTCGGCACCAACAGCAAATGCGGGTATGCCTTGACGGGCTTTAGCGGCTTTCCGGAACGACTCAATAGCCGACAGTATCATGGCAAGCGCCATCAGGCCATAGGCAATGAGTATCACGTAACCATGCCAGTCATGGAACATGAACGACAGTTCCCAATGGATAAAACTGTACACCCCGAAGGCGACCAATGCCACCGACAGCATCGTATAGGCCACCGCCTTGGCACCCGCCCACCCCTGGCGGTAATAATATTGATGTAATATCTCCATAAATTCAAGTATGATATGGCAGTGGAAGGGAGAGACATCTAAGGCCCTATCCATGCAATTACTATTTTTCTTGTATCTCTGACATAATTAAGAAATCTATAAATTTGAGCCCAGGTAGGTAGGGCGGTCGATGCCACGTGGTAAGGTCGATGTGCGCCCCTGCTAAGGTGGTCGAGGACATCAAGGGCGGCACCCTCGAGGTCGGCGATGGTGCGGGCGACTTTGAGGATGTGGTCATGGGCCCTCGCACTCATGTTCATGCGCTCCATGGCATTCGCTAATTTTTTTCAGATAGTCACACAATACCTCCTTGCCATAGGTCTCGCAGGAATTCGGCGGCTGGGATGACGTCTACACCATTCATCTTACGGCGGTATTTGTCTAGTGATACGATGATCAAGCGGGCTTCAGGGAAGTCCTCACTGAACGCCTTCAAGCCATGCGTGTGGCGTGACTTGGCTTCTTCTGTAGATTTGATTTCGATTGCTATGCGACCCTCGCCGATGATGGTATCAACCTCATATCCTCCCGATGTGCGCCAATAGGCGAGCCGTTCATCAATGTGGTTATAACCCAAATAGGCTATAATCTCCTGAATGATGAAATGCTCGAATGCATGCCCAAAGTCATCGCTGCCAGGACGCAGTGTACCACGATGGGTGAGATAATTGGCAAGGCCAACATCAAACAAATAGAACTTAGGAGCAGCAATCGCCCGGCGTTTGCGTGATGACGTGAACCCAGGAATGAGATACCCCAACAACGTGTCCTCAAGAATTGTAAAGTATTCTTTCACCGTTCGGTAATCAATACCACAATCTTGGGCAATGTTCTTGTAGACCAACATTTCGCCGTCACATTGGGCTGCTACCTCTAGGAATCGCGAAAATGACTGGAGGTTGCGCGTCAAGGCCTCCTGCCGTATCTCTTCATTCAGGTAGATTCCAACATAACCCCGCAAGCGTTCCTTCGGGTTTTCGACCATGTAATGGCGCGGAATCATGCCATTGTTCACGGCACGAATGAGGTCAAAATCGGGGATTTCGGCGCTGACAAGAGGAAACATTTGTTCACGGGTCGCCCGACCGCCCAATAGGTTTGTGCCCAATCTCTTCAGTTTTCTGGCACTCGACCCGCTCAAGATGAATCGAATGTTTTTCCTTTGTATCAGCGAGTGCACCTCATCAAGCAACTGCGGCAGTTTCTGTATTTCATCGATGATGACAGTATCATTTTCGCCAAAACCCTCCAATTCTTCAGACAAAATTTCAGGTCGGCGCAACAATCGCTCAAACTCCGATGGCCGTAGCAAGTCATAAGTGCGACAAGCAGGGTACTTTGCGTTCAGCCATGTAGTCTTGCCTACCTGACGTGCACCCCACAAAAACACACTGTCATTATACTCGTTATCAAGGTCAATAATTCTGTTATACATACATCATATTGTAGTTTTATCTTAATAATTCAACATTATGATGTCGCAAAATTACACAATAATTACCTAATAACAAAATCTATTTCATGATTTTTTCAGTTAAAAACTGCCCATATAGGTGGGGCGGTCGAGGTTGCGGTAGGCGATGGCTTCCATGATGTGGTGGTCGAGGACGTCGGCGGTGCCTTCGAGGTCGGCGATGGTGCGGGCGACTTTGAGGATGCGGTCGTAGGCCCTCGCG
>JAEEGL013285973.1_pt1 | contig 15735 bp, 7 predicted proteins | sample 9134231 | NCBI WGS metagenome assembly JAEEGL01 (sample SAMN16246548, study PRJNA631951) | gut metagenome | biome: gut microbiome; feature: rumen; material: fiber-attached | host: Bos | place: Iran: Karaj | collected 2018-10
AAATCAAATTTTCCATTTTCAAATAATTTAATCATATTTTTAACTCGATTATTATTACTATTACTATTAATTAAATTAATATCAGGAGGAGGTGGAATATTTTTTTTATCTTCAGGTTTAAAATATTTCTTTTTAATTTCATCATTTATTTCTCCTATTTCTTTACTTTTATCTTTTATAATTAAAACATAACCATTATTTTTGATTATAAAAGGATATTTATCTAAACTTGAATTTTCATATTCTATTAAATCTATAAATTCCATTTTCATTATTTCATCAAGATAAATATTAAATTTTATTTTTATTATTTCAATATTTTCTTCTTTATTTATTTCTGGAAAATATTTTAATATTATTTTTTCAATTGATTTAATTGATTCTGAATAATTGATAAGAATTTCAATTGGAGGTGATAAATTCCAATTTGAAATATTAAAATATCTTAAAGTTAATTGTATTATTTCATCATCTGAATAATTTTTATTTTCAATTAAAGAAAAATCAATTAAATCTTTTTGAATATTTTGAACTACAATTTTCATTTCATTTACAAAATCTAAATTTTTTATAATTGTATTATCTAAATAAATTTTCCCTGGTCTTCCTGCAATTAAATTCCTAATAATAATAATATTATTATCATCTTCTTGGAAAGGAAGATTACATTTATTTAAAATTTCCTTTTTTAAATCCAAAATACTTTTATCATTATCAATAATAATTTTACTAATATCCTCAATTTTATATGGAAAAATATTAAATTTTTCATAATCATATAAACACATACAAACATTAATAATTAATTGATTTTCTTTTAAAGGATTTCCTTTTTCTAAATAAATAATTAATTCTTTTTCACTTTTTAAATAATTTGATAAAGTATTTTCTAATTCAAATAATTCTTCTCCATTTTTTCCTCCTTTTTTAATTATTATTTCATTTGGATTATAATTTAATGTTTCACATAATCTTTCTTTTATTTCTTTAATTGTATCAAATTTATTTACTATAATTTGATTAGAATAATTAGATAAATCATCAAGAGTATTAAATTTAATTATTATTTTTCCTTTTTGTTTCTTAAATATTTTCATCCAATTTGAATTTGACATTGAAATATTTTCTCCTATTTCAATAAATAAATCACCTCTTTGAGATAAATTTTTTAAATAAATATCATCATCACTATATAAATATTTATCTTCAATATGAGTATAATTAACTTCAATTCCAAAACCAAAATCATTTCTTCTTAAAACAAAAATTTTTGTATTTAAATCTAAATTTAAACTTTTACATATTTCAATAGGTAAATCTTTCATTTTTGAATTAGTAGATATTTTAATTATATTATTAGGATATTTTTCAATTGGAGTATCACAATCAATTTTATCATTAAATAAATGAATATTTAATTCAATTAAAGTTGGATCATAAATTGGAAAATTTCCATTATTATCTGGTAATTGAATTGAATAATGCTTATATGATGAAATATATATTTGTTCTAATGTATCATTATCTGCTGCTTCAATGTATTCTAATCCTGTTTTATACATTGAATTAAATTCTCTTATTTTAAATTTTTGAGATTCTTCATCATTTAAATTAAATTCTTTAATTAATTTTTCTTTTAATTGTTCAAATGTTGATGTTCTTTTAATTGAAATTATTTTTTTAATATTATCTTTAAAAAATGTTATATTTATTTGACTTATTTTTTCTTCTCTTTCTTTTTCTTTTTTTATTATTTCTTCATTTTCTTCTTTTAACATTTCAATTAATTTATCATCAACTTTCATATCATTAATACTATAAATTTTATCATTTTTTGATATTTTTCTATACATTAAACAATAAGCAGTAGTAGAAGAAGAATAATTTTTATTAATTAAATTATCATTACCAAAAACATTTATAATACTTTCAGTATCAATTTCACTAACATTACTATCATTAAAATTATACCATTTATTATCTTCAAATGATTTAATATAAGCAAAATAATGTCCTCCATTCGCAGTTCCTGATTGAATAACAATTGAAAATAATTCATAAACATTTGGTCCTTCTTTTAAATAATTATTTATTATTTCTTCTGAATATTGAATACAAAAATTATCATTTTCATCTTCATTTGAATTATATATTATATCTTTATAATCTTTTAAATATTTATTACAATTTAATATTAATGGAAATGGTACTTTATTATGTAATTTATTTCTTGAATCTATTTGAAAATCATAAAAAAATCTTCCTAATTGAATAAATAATATTTTAGGAAATTTCTCAAATTTCATATATTTATCAGCATCAACTTTTTTATTACATTTACTACAAAAATATTGATTATCTTTTTCTAATCTTTCAGGTTTAATAAAATTCATTAAAGCCATTCCAAGTGATTTATTATGAATTCCTTCAAAAATATTCATAATAGGTAAACTTAAATCTAAAAAAGTATCTTGATTAATTGATTTATTATTACATTCTAAACATTGAATAATAGATTGACAATTTCCTCTATATAATTCATAAATAAAATTATCATATGTTCCAATAGAAATTTCAATAGCTTCAAATAAAACTCTACATAATTCTTCAATGTCTTGTTGAATATAAACTTCATTATTATTCCATTGAAAACTTTTAGTTAAATCAACAGTTTGTTCTATTTTTCTTATTGGATATTGTAGTCTATAAAATAATTTTTGAAGTTGAAATGGAATACAATCTTTTGAATTACCATGTAAATTAATATCATATTTCCATTGAAATATATTTAATCTAAATTCTGGTGTCATAAATAATGATTGAATTAATGAGTTTAAATAACATGTTGAACCTTGATTTTGAAGACCAATGTATTTTATATTTTTTGATTTTGAGTTTAATTCATTTTTTCTTTTTTCTATTAATTCTTTTGATTGGATAATTGATGGAAGAGGAGGAGGAATTGGAATTGATGACATATTTTTTTTTTAAATATTTTTATATATAAATAACCAAAAAATTATTTTTTTTTGTTTTTTTTAATTGAATTTAAATTTTTATTTTTTTATATAAAAAATTTACCTGAACAGTTTTCTCACTTATAGAAAACTCCAAACAATATTTTTTATAATTAATAAAGTTAAATGTAGTTCTTTATTAAAAAAAATATAATTTAATAAAGATTTATACTTAACAAACATTAAAAAAAAATTCAAAAAAAAAAAAATTTAAAAATAAAAACAATAAAAAAGACAAAATAATTATATCATATATTAACATATAATTATAAATTTAATTTAATTTCCCTATTTCTAAAATAAATATTTAAGAAATTCTAAATACATAAGAACTAGCTTGTGTAAAAATTCTAATCCATCTCATAGCATTATAATTTTTATCATTACTTAAAACTTTCAATTCTTTAATTTGTAATTTACTAATATTATAATTAGGTATTTCAAAAGACATAGTAATAGGACCTAATTCTTTTCTTAATTGACTAGGTTTATTAACTTGAAGTGTAATTTTAGTATTTAAAGTATATTCACTTCCTCCATTCATTTTACCAATTTTCCAAATACACAATTGTTGATTTTTTATATAATCAACTTTTTCATTATTTTTATTTTTAATTGGTAAATCAAAATAAACACTTTGTGTTTGTTTAGGAATATTAAATTTTATAATAATATTACCACCATTAGTTTTACTTGAATAATTAGCTTGAACTTTTAATTTTAATTCTAATTTATAATCACTTTCTTCAACAATTGAATAAATTTTAAAAGGAGGAGCAAATTCAGAATTAATTTGATAATTCATTAAAATAAATTCTCCTTCAGGAGGAACAATATATAATGTACTTAAACTTTCTAAATCTTTAATTTGAACTCCTTGATATAAATTATAATCATCTATTATCATTCTTCCTGCATTATATGTTGATTTACCAAATGAAACATCATCACTTAAAACTATTTTTAATTCTGGAGAATTTTTTAAATAACTTTTCATTTTAATTGCTCCACCAACTCCACTATTAATAATACTACCATTTTTATTAAATAAACAAGTTACTTTTTCAAATATATCAACAAATATTTCATTTTTACTTTTAGAATCATTTGTTATTACAATTGATCTTTTTGTATTTTCATTTGATTTTACTTTTTTATTAAACATTTCTTTTATTGTATTTATATTCTTTAATGAAATTATTGGTTCATTAAATACAAATTGTTTTACTTGTTCAGTTGATGAAATTTGAGGGAAACCAAAATCAATCATTTCATCTATTATTTCATATATTAAAGCAAAATTTTTTTTTATTGATTCTTCTGTAAATTCACCACAATGATCTTTTATTACTCTCATTAATTTTTCTAATATTTCTATGTAAAAATTTGGAGAACCATTATCAAGTGTTGCTATTACAAAAAATAAATTTTGTCTTTTATAATATATAAAATTTATTCCTTCTTCATTAAAAATTGGAGGAGATTCTTCTTCTTCTATAGATAAATTTACTCTTCTAAAAAAAATTTCATTTGATTTTTTTATTTCAAATCTGAAGTCTCTAAATATTATTGTGTCCCCTCTTCGAGATAAGATAAATAATTGAGACACTGACATTTTTTTTTTAGAAATGTATTTTTTTTTTGGATTAAAGTTTATTTAAAAATAATATTATTTTTTTAATTTTTTATTAAAATTTAAATTTAATATATATGAATGAATATATTAAATAATTTTTATAATTTAAAAATATAAAATAATAATAATACTTAAGAAAAAATATTTTAAATTTATTCTATTTCATAATGATGCAAGAAAAAAAATTAAAAAAAAAACACACAAATCCAACAAAAAAATAAAAAAAAAAATAAAAACTCTACTAAAAAAAAAACTAAAAATAAAAAATAAACATCCAAAAAAAAAAAAAAATGACATCAATATAAAAAAAATTAAAAAAAAATAAAAAAAAAAGAAAAAAATGACAGATCTAACAGAAAAAGACTTAGAAAACATGAAAAACCACAAATATCAAACAACAGGTTACACAACAATAGACAACAAAATGAATCCATTTTGGACAAAATGTGCATCATATCTTCCAAGAAGTATAAGTCCAAACATGGTAACAGCAACAGGATTATTTTGTCAATTAATGGGAATAACAATAATAGGTTTAAACGATTTAACCTTATCAAAAAAGCTTCCATCATTTATTTACATTTTTTGTGCATTTATGTTATTTTTAGCTCAAACATTCGATGCAATTGATGGTAAACATGCAAGAAATACAAATAGATCAAGTCCATTAGGTCAATTAATGGATCATGGTTGTGATGCTAATGATAATTTTTTATTTTGTTTAATGATTAGTCAAAGTCATGTTTTTGGTCCTACAATTTATACTCAATTAATGGAAATTGGTATTCAAATTGCTTTTTATGGTTTTACACTTGAAGAACATTTTACTGGTGTTTTAAGAACACAATCTAATGATTTAGGTGTTACTGAATATCAATTTTTTTCTATGTTTCTTGTTATTTTACCAACTTTTGTTGGACAATTTTTTTCGTCTATTTATATTTTTGGAATGAAGTTAAATTATATTCTTTTAATTATTGTTTTAATTGCTGCAGTTGGACAAACTTTAGATTTAATTAGAGTTAATTATAAAGGATTAAAAGATACTTTTGATAAATGGAATCATTTAATTGAATTATCTGTTTTTTGTGTTGCTGAAATTTTTTCTACTAGAATGAGTTTTTATCAAAGTAAACCTTTTCTTATTATTTTATGTAATGGATTACATTTTAGTTTAATGGCTTCTAAGTTAATTATTTATAATATGGCTAAGAGAAAATTTAGTAATTTTGATATTGATATTTGTGTTTATGTTATTACTATTTTTATTACTGTTTTTATTGGAAGTTCTATTTTGGAATATTTTGCTGTTATTTTTCTTTTTGGATGGTTTGGGTATAAATATTATTTACATGTTATTATGGCTATTTTTAGAATGATGGATTATTTAAAAATCCCTTTCTAAAACAATTTATTTAATTTTTAATTTAAATATTGGTGTTTTTAATTTTTGTTATTAAAATATGAAATTTGATTTAAAATATAAAAAAAATGAATTTTAAAATAAAAAAAAAAAATAAAATAATAATTTATTTTATATCAAAAAATCAAAAAAACATAAAAAATGGAATTTAAAAAATTTTTAATCCCAATAATCCTAATATCAAAAATATATTGTGGTATCTTTGATTCATACTACGTAAAAAAAAACTAAAATTAACATTTTCATATAGTTATACAATCAAAATGACACAGTAGGTATATTAGTAAACATGTTAAGTTCAATAGAAACTCAAATCCCATTTACATATGGATATTTAGATTTATGTAATGAAGATGGACCAGAACCAAATGAAACATTTACAGAATTATTATCTGGAACAAGGGCACAATATACAAATTATGTTTTTAATATGAATCATAATGAAACTTGTATTTCATCTTGTGTAAAAGAATTTAAAGATTATGAAGTTGATGATTATATTTGGTTAATTAATAGGAATTATTATATAAATTTCTATTTAGATTCTCTTAGAGCTGGAAGATCAAAAACTCAATCTCATATAAATAAAACTTATACTAGTTATATTTCAGGAATTCCAATTGGTTTTGTTGATGATGATGTTTATTATATTTATAATCATTATAATATTTATATTGAAGTTAATAAAAAAGATGATAAATTTCAAATTGTTGGTTTTTCTATTGAACCTTTATCAATTAAACAAAAATCATCTGAAAAATGTCAAAGTTTTATTATTAATGATGGAACTCTTTTAAGAAGAGATCGTTTAAACATGGAATATCAAGAATTAAAAGAAAAAGAAATTTTTTTTTCTTATGATGTTATTTTTATTCCTTCTAATAAAACTTTTGCTTCTAGATGGGATAGATATATTAGAGGAGGTAAAGAATATCATTGGTTAGGTTTGATTTATTCTAATATTTTATTATTTATTTTTTCATTTATTATTCTTTTTATTTTATCAAGAGCGATTAAAAAAGATATTGAAATTTATAATAAAAATGCAATTGGAGATAATGAAATAGATGAATATGGATGGAAACAAGTAAGTAATGACGTATTTAGAAAGCCAAAAAATTTATTTATATTTTCTGCTTTTATTGGAACTGGTATTCAATTATTATTAATATTAATATTATCTCTAATATATAATTTATTAGGTTATATTCATCCAGAACAAAGAGGAAATTTATTAAATCATATGGTTATTGGATTTTGTTTTATGAGTTTTTTTGGTGGTTTTATTAGTACAACTGTATATAAAAATAATAAAGGAAGAGAATGGTTAAAAAATACAATAATAACTGCTTTATTATTTCCTGGACTTTGTTTAATTATTTTAATAATTGTTAGAATTTTATTTTCTATTGAATCATCATCAGTTGGTTTAAAAATATCAGAAATATTAAAATTAGTAATTTTATGGATTTGTATTTCAAGTCCTTTAATTTTATTTGGTAGTTTTTTAGCAATTAAAAGAAAAAATATTAAATATCCATGTAAAATAAATGTATTACCAACAACAATAAGTGATAAACCATGGTATCTTAAATTAAAATATATTGTTTGGTTAACTGGTTTAATTCCATTTGCAACAATAATAATTGAATTTATTTATTTAATGGGATATATGTGGAGATATCAAGTTTTTTATCTTGTTTCATTTTTAACTTTATCAATTGTATTTTTAGTTATTTTATCTTCTGAAGTTTCTATTATTTTTATTTATTTAAATTTATGTAAAGGAGATTATAATTGGTGGTGGAAATCTTTTTTTGTAAGTGCTAGTCCTGCTTTATATATTGCTGTTTTTTCTATTTATTATGTTTTTTATATTGATATTACTAGATTTACTGCTATTGTTGTTTATTTTTTAATTATGGCTTTAATTTGTTCTCTTACTGCTTTGATTTGTGGTTCTTGTGGAGTTATTTCTACTTTTGGTTTTCTTTATTATATTTATTCAAAAATAAAAATAGATTAATTAATATTTTAAGTTAAATAATAAATTTTTATATAATTATTTAGTTTATTTATATATTTTTAGTAAGATAATTTGTTTTTAATTTTTATTTTTTAATTTATATTTTTTTGAAATTTCATTTTTTTAATAAATTAAATATTATAAATATATATATGAATTTTTAAATATAATATAATATATTTTTATTAATTTATTTATGAATAATGGATTTTGTGAAATAAAAAGATTTCCTTATTGTGGTTTTTCGCATAATTTAATTGAAATGTTTTTAATTATTGGATATGATTCATCTTTTATAATAAATGAAATGCCTTTAAAAATAGAAATATATGAAGATGAAAATAAAGAAATAATATCAAATAAAAAATTCAATCAATTAATAATTGATCTAAAACCTTCAATTTTAAGTGTTTTATCATCTGATTTTAAAAAAGAAATGATTTCATTAAATGATATTATGAAATATCTTTTTCCATCTCCTTTTATTTTATCTTATACACATTCTCTTAATTCAAATGTTAATATTGAGAAATATGTTCAAAATTTCATTTTTCAAATTAATCCATCAATTAATGATGAAAAAATAAATTCAAATGCTTATTGTTTTTATTTTTTTGAACAACAAATAATAAAAAGTATTTTTACAAATAAAAATATTAAAGTTTTTATACCAAAATGTTTTGTAATTATATCTCAATTTCAATGTTTTAAATTATTTAATGAATTATGTAATGAAATATATAAACAATTTTTTATTCCAGAAATTGAAATTCCAATAGAAATTCAAATTTATAATATTCTAAATTTTTTTCCAATTTCAATTTATTCAAAAGAATCATTTATTTTTTTTTGTTATCATACATTATCTGATTATTCATTAAAAAATAATGAAAATGAATTTTTATCATTAACAAATCAAAAAACATTTAAAATTGATCAAATTTCAGGATATCCATTTTATGATATAAATATATCTAAAATTTTTGCTTTATTACCATATAATAAAATAACAGAAATTTTCTTATATACATTTCTTGAAAAACAAATTTATATTTTTGATTCAAGAACAGAACTTTTGAATTTGTTTATTTTAGTTATAACATTATTTAATTTTCCTTTAGATTCACAATATGATTGGGGAATTTATTCAATTGGATTAGATGAATTAAATAAAGGTAATAATTCAAATATAATAAATAAACCAAATAAAGATATTTTAGGAATTAATGTTAGTTATAATGAATCATATGAAATTCATTTAATGAATAAACCTCATTTTTCTATTGATTTATTTGAAGAAATAATTCGTTGTTTTGATTCAAATATTCAAGAAAAATATGAAAATTTAGGTGATTTAAGAGATTATTTAAATAATATTCTTGATAATAATTATATTTCTAAAGAAATAGATAATTTTGAAACAATATTTTTGGTTTTAAATTTGAAAATAAAAGAAATTTTTGATAAAGTATCTTATAAAGACACACATTCTGATTTTTTTATTATTGAAGATAATATTAAAGATTTAAATAGAATATTACAAAATATTTTTTATGATTTTTATCTTAATTTTTTTTCTTTTATTTATCCTATAATTAAAATGAATAGATTAGAAAAACCAAATAAAAATGGAGAATATTTTGAATTTGAAATAAAAGATTTTGATATAAATGAATTTGATTTAGATGAAGATGAAGGAAATTTTGTAAAAATTTTTTTAGAATCATTTAGATTTTATTCTTATTTTGATTATATATCTAGTAGAAAAAAATTTGAAATGTTACATCCAATTCATATGATATTTGATGAATTAGTTGTTTTAAAAAAACTTAATAAAACAATTATATTGGATTATTTGGATTTAATTGATAAAATATATCATGATAAAAATTCAAAAGAAAATAATATTAATTTTTATAAATTTTATCTTTATTATAAAAATAATTTACAAGAATTTTTTGGAAAAGAAATTGATTCTGAGTTTATTGAAAAAAAAATAGATATTTCTAAAAATAGAATTACTTATAAATATAATAAAATTGATTTTGAAAATTCAATTATTATTAAATATATAAATTTATTAAATAGATTAAAACAAGAAGAACTTGAAGAAATTTTTCCATCTTTAAAAATTAAAAAAAAATCAGTTTATATGACAATGTTTGAAAATGAAATTCCTGATATAATTGAAAATTCTTGTTTTGAATTTAAACAAATTGAATTTCAAGAAATTCTAACAATGAGTATTTTAAATCTTTTATTTTTAAATATTGAAAAATATGATATTGATACAATAAAAAATGAAATAAAACAATTATTTTCATTTATAACTATTTCTTTGAGAAAATATATTTTTAGAATAATGTATATTTATTATAATTTATGTTTAAAACAAATAGAAAATAAAAATTATTCACTTTTATCAAAATTAAATTCATTTATTGAAATTTTTGACCATTTAAAAGAAAGGAATATTTTACCCAATTATTCTCTTATTAATTTAATGGAAAAAATATTAACTTTATATAATAAAGAAGAAGAAAATATTAAAAAATATAAAAATGAAAATGAAAATGCTAATTATCATCAAATTAATGAACAAGAATTAAATACATTATTTTCTTTGACAATTGAACAAAAAACAAAAGATATTATTGATGATCCAAATACCTATATTATTAATATAGCACAATCTATTTTTTTAGAAAAATTTATTGAAGATAAAAAATTTTTACTTAATTTCAAGATGAATTCAAATGAAAAAATAATTAATACAAAAATTTATTCTTCAATCAAATTATTTAAATTATCTAATTTTTATTATAATCAATTTATTGAACATTTTTCCAGAAAAGAAATAAATATTCAATTTTATGAAGAAGTAATTATAAATTTACTATTTTTTTTCCAAAATATTACAAAATTTTCTGAAGAATTTAATTTAATTACAAAAATATTATTTAATAATTTATGTGAAAATTTGGTTTGAAAAATAGTACAATAATTATTAATGTAAGTATTTTATTATAGTTGATTTTTTAAATTTATTTTTTGTATTTAAAGTTTTTAAAAAATAATTTAATATTTAAAAAAAGAAAATTTCATATTGATATTCCCAATGATAAAAATTAGATATTTTATTAGAAAAATATTAAATATTGATAAAGATTCTTTAAATTCTTATATTTCTTTAAAATATAGAAAAAAAGATAATTTTTAATGAAATATATTATTGAAGTTAATTAAAAAAAGATATATTGACAAAAAAAAATAATGATTTAAGATAAAAAATTAATGATATATCATTTATTTTCAAAAACAGAAAAAAAATATTTTTAATATTTCAATTCCTTCAATGAATTTATCAAATAGTGTAATAGGTTCATTTAATTTAAATAATACAATTTCAATATTAAATACTTCAATATATAATAATATTTTATATACATCAAATATGAAAATTCTTTTAAAAAAATAAATTAATAATTTTAAAAAAAAAAAATTGTGATTCAAAAAGAAAATATAATAATTTAGTTAATATTGCTTGTCAATATGAATAAAAAATGTCAAATTTTGAAAAAATGATTAATACTAACTCAGAAATTAAAAATGTCCTTTCAAAATATGATATTGAATTTTCATTAATAAAAATTATTATTACAAATGAAAATAATATAATATAATTTATGTTAAAAAGATTAAAATTAATAAATAATTGTCAAAAAAAAAGTATTTCCTTTTTCTAATATATAATTATTATTTTAATTATGTTCTAATATATATCAATTTGAATTCTATGATTATTTAATTAACAAAGAAAAAACTTGTTAATTTTTATTAATTATAATATAAAGAAAAACATATCAAAAATGAATAATTAAATATATCAATGTTTTTTATTGCATCATATAAAATTGTTTCATATTATCAAATTTAAATTAATCTAGAGAAAAATATCTGTTTTATTTTAAACCTATAATTATTAAAAATAAATGAATAATTTTGTTGCAATATAAATTTATTTTCTATTTTTATATATAATATATTATTTTTAAAAAATGTTTTTTTTAATTGAAATTATTTATTTATAAATGACTTCAATATTAAATACTTTTTTTCAATGTTGTGAAACTAAACAAGAAAATAATCAAGAAATTTTAAGTAATAATGAATCAATAATAAAAAGTATATCTAGTCAAGATAAAAATTTATATTTATATAAAAAATGTAATACAAATTCAAAGAATTCTAATAATGAAAAATCAAATCAAAAACGATATTCATTTATATCAAATATTTCTAATAATTCAGAAAAACATTCACAAAATTCATCTAAAGGAAACAAAAATGACAATTCACTTATCTTTAATATAGATTCAAGTTTTAAACAATATAATATATTAAAGAATAATAATCATCAATTTATAACAACATTAGATTTGAATCATATTAAAGAAAATAATCCTTATAATAAAAGGATGTCTCTTACTCAACTGAATGAAGAATCAAATAAAAAAAATCCTTTTTTTTTAGATAGTAGATTAATATCAATAAAAAATTCAATAGATAATAATTCATCTATTATATCTTTTTCAAAGTCAGAAAAATCAAAAAAAAAAGAATTAAAAGGAATAATAATAGATAATAAAGATAATAATATAAATTTTATTGAAAAAAAAAAAGTAAATATAAAAAATGAAATAGCAATATTGGATGAAGAAATTGAATTTGCCCCTAAATTAATTATAACTGATAAGAAAAATGATAATTTATTTAATGGAAAAATGATTAAAATTGATGCTTCAGGTTATCCTAATAGTTTAAGAGGTAAAAGAGATGGTAAAACTTATTTTGGAATTAATAATAATTCATTTACTAATAATAAAAATAATATTAATAATGAAAATGATATTATTCTCAATTTAAAATATAATATTAATATTAAGCAATTATTTATTATATTTTATGATAGAAAAAAAACTCGTTATTATATTCAATATTTAAATAAAGAATTTAATAAAAATAAATTATTTATGTCAATTAGAATATTTAATGAATATTTTATCAATAAAAATGAAAATCAATTTTTATATTTATTATTAGGAAAATTAATAATTCATATATCAATAGGTGAAAATGATAAATTATTTTTTAAAATATTTAAAAATTTTTCATCGAGTAATGAAAAAAGGAAAATGTCACAATATAATTTTGAAATAAAAGATTCTCCAATTACAATTGGAAGAGAAAATTGTTCAATTACAATTGATAACAATTATTTATCAAGAATTCATACAACATTTATTTATGGAAATAATAATAAATGGTGTCTTATTGACGGAAATGAAAAAAGAAAACATAGTACTCATGGTACATGGATAATATTAAATAATAATTTTTTTGAATTAAATCCTTCAAATGAAAATTATGAAGTTAAAATAGGTGAACAAACTTTCAATATTTCTATTCAAACTGAATAATTCAATATATTTTTTTGTAAATTGGGTTTAATTTTTTTTTATGATTTTTATATTTGTAAATTTTTATTATTAATTTATACTTATATGGATTTTAATTCTATTATTCTTAATTTTTTAATGAATTTATCATTTCAATTTGTATATAGATTTAATAAATTCTATATAAATTTCAATATTTATATTACTTAATTTTGGTAATTATATAAATAATTTATTTATAAAAAAGAAATCAAAATATTTAAGATAATGTATGAATTGTTATAAATAATAAATAAACTCAACATTTTTTTTAAATAATAATTCTTACTATAAATATTGATGATTAAAAATCTTTTAATTTAAGTAAGTGTAATAATTATTGAAAATATATTATGATACATTAAAAAAATTTTTCAAATTTTTTATATAGATAATATTATCAAAATAAAAAATCTTATAATCAATTATTTAATGAAAATTATAAAGACTTTATTAAAGATTCATTAATATATAAATATAAACTATTAAATGACCTTAAAACTTTTGAATATGAAAAAAAAACATACTCCAAGAATAAAATATATAGAAGGATTAAATTATGGAATAACATATCAACTAATTATTTAGTAATAAATAAAATTGATAATCATATAGAAATTAAATCAATAAATTTTAGATTAATGACTTAAAGAATTGATAAGAAAAATAATAAATTACCTACTTTATATTTAAATATTTTTGATATAAAAAAAAGTGTTATTTTTAAAATAAGGAAAAATATATTTTTAAAAAAAATTATTTAGCTCATTTTAATAATTAACTTAATAGAATTTTATTAAACAATAAAAAAGATATAATTGATTTAAGATGTATATAATAATTTTTAAAGAATCTTTTGTGAAATGTAAGATACTTGAATAATAGAAAATAGTTTAAAAATAATTTTTATTATCTTATTTTAAACATAATTATATAAAGATAATAAATGAAATTTTAAAAATAAAAGAGAATAATATTTTATTAAAAAATATTTAAAAAAAATGAAAATATATTTGATAGTAAAAATCGTTTTCATGTTGTTGACATAAATTATTTATTACAATAATTCTTTTTATAGGATTATATTGATTTATTTATTTATAAATCCAAAAAATTATATTTCCTTATTAAAAAAAATAAATTAAAAGATTCAGTATTATTTTAGTATTAATTTTTGGAAAAAGGATATAAAGTATTCATCAACAAAATATTTAATTTTAAAATTATAATAAATTCTTAAAATAAAAGAGTAAATTAATTCAACATATCATCCTTGTTAATAAATCAAATTATTTAATAATAGTTCTTATGAGTTATAAATTAATAAAAATATTATATTTATTATAGTTTTAAAAATATTAAATACCAATTATTATATTTGAAAATCTTTTTTCTTTTTAAATAATTATGACTCAAAAAAAAATGTTTATAATTTTTTTATATGTTAATTTTATAAAATATATATGTTACAATTTTATAATGAATATTCTGTTAGTTTTACAATGGTAATTCTTAATAAAAAATAAAATATTATACCTAAAATTCATATATTTAATTTTTAAAAATAAATTCTTATATAGCTAATTTTTTAATTATATATAAAATAATTTTAATAAATCTATAAAATTATTTTATTATTATTTCAAAATTAATTAAAAAAAATAAAAACAAATAAATTTAATAAACTTATAAAATTTAAATATTAATGAATAAATTTAAAAATTAATAATATATTATCATATTAATTTATAAGGTAATTAATATAATAAAATTTTTCAATAAAAAAAAATTAAATATAATTAATTTAATACAAAATTTTTAAATATAATTTTTATAAAAAATTTTAAATGGAGGAAAATTTAATTTCATCAGAGAAAAGAAAAGCTTTCGAAAATGTTACTCCAGAAATAGTAAAAAAATATGGTTTTGTAAACCAAGATCCCTATACATCAGCAAATTGGATATCTCGTTTATTTTTATATTGGGCATATAGGATAATAAAAATGGCAAATCATGTAAAAATAAAATCAGAATATATGGGAAAATTAATGGGTGAATACACCTCTCAAAAATATTTAAAAAGTTTAAAATATGTTTGGGAAAACAAAGGTTATAAATATAAAAAAAGATTAGCA
>JAEEGL013758600.1_pt1 | contig 15735 bp, 9 predicted proteins | sample 9134231 | NCBI WGS metagenome assembly JAEEGL01 (sample SAMN16246548, study PRJNA631951) | gut metagenome | biome: gut microbiome; feature: rumen; material: fiber-attached | host: Bos | place: Iran: Karaj | collected 2018-10
CCAAGGAGGACATCGGCAAGAAGATTTCGGTGGACGACTACAACCGCGCCTGCCGCGAGGAGGTGATGAAATACAAGGAGTTGTGGGACGAGCTGACGCGCGTGATGGGCTACTGGGTCGACCTGAAGAACCCCTATATCACCTTCAACAACGAGTATATCGAGACCCTGTGGTTCCTGCTCAAGAAACTCTATGACAAGGGATTGCTTTACAAGGGCTACACCATCCAGCCCTATAGCCCCGCCGCCGGCACGGGCCTCTCGAGCCACGAGCTGAATATGCCCGGCTGCTATAGGGATGTGAAGGACACCACCTGTGTGGCGATGTTCAAGATTTGCGACCAGGCTGACACCTACGCCATCGCCTGGACCACCACGCCGTGGACCTTGCCCTCGAATACCGCCCTCTGCGTGGGTCCCAATATCGACTATGTGACCCTCGAGACCACGCACCCCTATAAGGAGACTCCCTGCCGCATCATCATGGCCAAGGCTTTGGTGGGCTCGATGTTCCCCGAGGGCAAGTCGCCCGAATACATGATTGTCAGCGAGTGCAAGGGTACTGCGCTGGAAGGCCTGCACTATGAGCCGCTGATTCCTTGGGTAAAACCCACCGAGGTTTCTGACAAAGGCAGCTTCCGCATCATCCTGGGCGACTATGTGACCACTGAGGATGGTACCGGTATCGTCCATATCGCTCCTACCTTTGGTGCCGACGACGCGCGCGTGGCCAAGAAGGCCGGCATCGGCGACCTGCTGCTCTTCGACCGCGACGGCAAACAGCTACCCATGGTCGACAAGCAGGGCCGTTTCGCACCCGTCGAGGACCTCGACCCCGAGTGGGTGAAGGCCAATGTAGATGTGGAAGAGTACAGCAAATACGCCGGCAAGTTCGTGAAGAACGCCTACGACCCCACCAAGGGCGAGAAGGACATGAGCCTCGACGTGGAGCTGGTCATCATGCTCAAGGAGCAGGGCAAACTCTTTAAGAGCGAGAAACACACGCACAGCTATCCCCACTGCTGGCGTACCGACAAGCCCGTGCTCTACTACCCGCTCGACAGCTGGTTTATCCGCACCACGGCCCTCAAGGAGCGCATGATAGAGCTCAACAAGACCATCAACTGGAAGCCCGAAGCTACCGGCAGCGGCCGCTTCGGCAACTGGCTGGAGAATATCGTCGACTGGAACCTCAGCCGCAGCCGCTACTGGGGCACCCCGCTGCCCATATGGCGCACCGAGGACGGCAAGGAGGAGAAGTGCATCGGCAGCGTCAGGGAGCTGAGCGTCGAGATTGAGAAGGCCGTCAAGGCTGGTCTCATGGCCTCGAATCCCTATGCTGGCGACTACAAGGACTTCGATCTGCACCGCCCGTATATCGACAATGTCATCCTGGTCAGCGACAGCGGCAAGCCTATGCGTCGTGAGCCGGACCTCATCGACGTGTGGTTCGACAGCGGTGCGATGCCTTACGCCCAGATTCATTACATGGGCGGCGAGTTGAAGCCCACCGAGTTTCCGGCCGACTTCATCGCCGAGGGCGTCGACCAGACACGTGGCTGGTTCTACACCCTCCACGCCATCGGCACCATGTGCTTCGACAGCGTGGCTTTCAAGAACGTCATCAGCAACGGCTTGGTGCTCGACAAGAATGGCAACAAGATGTCGAAGCGCCTCGGCAATGCCGTCGACCCCTTCGAGACCCTCGGAAAGTACGGCCCCGACGCCACCCGTTGGTATATGATTACCAACAGTCAGCCGTGGGACAACTTGAAGTTCGACGTCGAGGGTGTCGACGAAGTAAGAAGAAAACTCTTCGGTACGCTGTATAATACCTACAGTTTCTTCGCCCTCTATGCCAACCTCGACGGCTTCGACTATAGCCAGAAGGACCTCGACATTAAGGAACGTCCGGAGATTGACCGTTGGATACTCTCCGAGCTCAATACGCTGGTGAAGACTGTGGGCGACGCCATGGAAGACTATGAGCCCACCCGCGCTGGCCGTGCCATCGGCACCTTCGTGGATGCCTATCTCAGCAACTGGTATGTGCGTCTCTGCCGCCGTCGCTTCTGGCGCGGTGAGATTACCGATGATAAGAAGAGCGCCTACCAGACGCTCTACACCTGCCTTGAGACCCTCAGTCGCCTTATGGCTCCTATCGCGCCCTTCTTCAGCGAGCGCATGTTCCTCGACCTCAACGCCGTCACCAAGCGCTACGACGTGGAGAGTGTGCATCATCTCGGCTTCCCCGAATACCACGCCGAGATGGTCGACAAGGCCCTTGAGGAGCGCATGCAGCTGGCCCAGAAGGTTTGTTCTATGGTCCTCGGCCTGCGCAAGAAGAGCAACCTGCGCGTGCGTCAGCCGCTGCAGAAGATTGTCATCCCGGTGCGCGACGAGAACATGAAGACTCAGATTGAGAAGGTGCAGCACCTTATCTGCTCCGAGCTTAACGTCAAAGAAATTGAGTTCCTTGCTGCCGACAACGACCTGCTCGTTAAGAAGATTAAGCCCAACTTTAAGACCCTCGGCCCGCGCTACGGCAAGGTGATGAAAGCTCTCGGCGCCGCCATCATGGCTTTCAGCCAGCAGCAGATCAACGCCCTCGAGGCAGATGGCCGTTGTGTGGTCAATGTCGAAGGTCAGGATTGCGAAGTGCTTATCAGTGATGTGGAGATTGCCACGCAGGACATCCCCGGCTGGGTGGTGGCCAACGACGGCTCGCTCACCGTGGCCCTCGATATCCAGCTCACTCCCGAGCTTGTCGACGAAGGCATTGCCCGCGAGCTGGTGAATAGGATTCAGAATATCCGCAAGGAAGGCTTCGAAGTGACAGACCGCATCGTCGTTGAGTTGCAAAGTGGCGAGTGGGATAGCGCCATCAACGCCCATCGCGACTACATCTGCACCGAGACTCTCTGTACCAGCCTCACCCTCGTCCCCGAGGTGAAGGACGGCACCCCCATCGAGCTACTCGACGGCCAGAACACGATGATTAAGATAGCCAAAGCTTAATGGAAAACCTGATAGATAGAATCAAGCAGCTGGCGCATGCGCAGCGCGAGGAGGTGATAGAGTGGCGGCGGTGGATGCACCGGCACCCCGACCTCTCGCAGGAGGAGTACGGCACCATGGAGTTCGTGGCCCAACGGCTACGCGAGATGGGACTGGAGCCCAAGACTGGCATTGGTAAGACGGGAACTATGGCTTTGCTTCGCGGCAAAGACCCCGACAGCTACTGCGTCGCCTTGCGTTCCGATTATGACGCGCTGCCCATCACCGAATGCACGGGCTTGCCGTTCGCTAGCGAGAAGCCAGGCGTGATGCATGCCTGCGGGCACGATATGCACACCTGCTCGCTCCTCGGCGCCATCAAGATATTGACCCAACTGAAAGACCAGCTCAGCGGCACGTTGATGTTCATCTTCGAGCCGTCGGAGGAGAAATACCCCGGCGGTGCCCGCATGATGATGGAGGACGGCCTCTTCGATGACATCACGCCCAATGAGATTTACTCCTTCCATTGCCTGCCTGAGATGGACTGCGGCAAGGTGGGCATGCGCAAGGGCAAATACATGGCCTCGACCGACGAACTCTACTGGACCGTCAAGGGCCTCGGTGGACACGGTGCCACGCCGCACTTGAGCGTCGACCCCATCGTGGTGGCCAGCCATATCGTTATTGCCCTGCAGCAAATTGTCAGCCGCAACGCCGCCCCCATGATGCCCACGGTGCTCACCATCGGCAAGATACAGGAGGTGGGCGGACGCACCAACATCATCCCCGACACGGTGAAGATGGAGGGTATCATCCGCACCTTCGACGAGCAGTGGCGCCTCGAGGCCCACGAGAAGATTCGCAAGATCAGCACCGGCGTGGCCGAGGCCATGGGTGCCGAGTGCGACCTTTTCATTGACTACGGCTACCCCTACGTCTTCAACGACGACGCCTGCACGCAGCAGGTCCACGACAATGCCTGCGCCTATGTCGGCGAGGAGAATGTTGAGTGGCTCGACCTCCGCATGACCGCCGAGGACTTCGCCTTCTTCGCACAGAAGATACCGGCCTGTTACTTCCGCATCGGCATCCATGAACCTGGCACCCCCTTTAGCAACCTGCACCGTCCCAACCTCATGGTCGACGAACGCAGCCTGGAACTGGCCAACGGCCTCATCGCCTACAATGCCATCACGGCTTTGCGCAACAGAATCAAAGAGTAAATGGACAACACAAAAGAACTCGAGACCAAGCCTATTGGCGCATTGCTGTGGCAGTACGCGTTGCCGGCGGTAATTACGCAGGTGGTGGCCTCAATCTACAATATCGTCGACCGCATATTCTTAGGTCAGTATGTGGGTGCTCTTGCCATTGCGGGCCTGGCTATCACGCTGCCCATCATGAACATCATCCACGCCCTCGGCTCGCTGGTGGGTGTCGGTGCCTCGAGTCGCATGAGTATTGTGTTGGGCCGCAAGGATGTGCGTTGGGCCGAGAAGATATTGGGCAACAGTATGCTGCTGACCTTTTTCTTCGGCTTTCTTTTTGTCACTGGCGGCTACCTCTTCATGGACCGCATTCTACAGCTCTTTGGGGCCTCGGCCGATACTATCGACTATGCTCGCCAGTATATGCAGATAGTGCTTCCGGGCATGTTCTTTACCACCATGACTTTCAACCTCACAGGCCTCATCCGTGCCAGCGGATATCCCACCAAGAGCATGTGGATCATGGCAGGAGGTGCAGTGCTCAATATCTTCCTTGACGCGCTCTTCATCATGGTGCTGGGATGGGGTATCGCCGGTGCTGCCACCGCCACCACCATCTCCATGTTCAGCACCGCCGTGGTTGCCGTGCTCCATTTCGTGCAGCCGCAGTCCTTCATCCGTTTCAAGCGTCACGCCTGGGCCCCCAAGCTCTACATCTTCCGCAATGTGCTGCTTATCGGCATGAGCCCCTTCCTGATGAACTTTGCCGCTTCGTTTGTGGTGGCGCTGCTCAACCGCCAGCTCATCCGCTACGGTGGCGACCTCGCCGTGGGTGCCTATGGCATTGTCAACACCTACTGCGCGTTCCTCGTCATGCTTATGCTTGGCATTTGTCAGGGTATGCAGCCCATTGCGGGCTACAATTACGGCGCTGGGCACAACCATCGTCTGCGCGATGTCTTCGTGCTCACGCAGAAGTGGACCGTGGGCGCCGGAGTGTTGGGGGCAGTGCTGGCTATGTTGCTTCCGCGCATCATCCTGCGAGCCTTCACCGACAGCCCCGAACTGCTCGACATCGGCGTTCCCGCCATGCGTTACCTCAATGTGATGATGCCACTCATCGCATTCACCATCGGCAACTCGCAGTTCTTCCAAAGCATCGACAAGCCGTGGATTGCAATTACTACCTCGCTTTCGCGTCAGGTGCTTTTCCTTATCCCCTTGATGTTCGTCATCCCTGCCCTGATGGTCAATGCCGGCGGCAATGGTCTTACGGGCGTGTGGATTACCTGCACCGTCTGCGACATACTTGGTGCCGCCCTTGCGGCAGCGCTGCTCTCCACCCAACTCAAGGTCTTCCGTCCGGGTTATGTGCCGCCCGTCCGCAGACCTCGCCGTGAAGCTGGTCCAACCGATAAATCAAAATAAATATGAAAGTCTACCGTGATATCTCGCTGAAGGCTTACAACACCTTCGGCATCGCCGTCAAAACCCAGCGGCTGGTGGTGATGGAGGACGATGACGATGTCGCCCTTGCCCCGATACTCATCAATCGCCACTCGCTTGTCCTCGGCGCTGGAAGCGACACCATCTTCACCCGCGATTTCGACGGCACCGTCGTGACTTTTAGCAACGAGAAGGCCGATGGCCAAACGATTAAGCAGTCGGGCAATCAGCTTACAGTTTGGGCCGGCATGAAGATGGACGACCTCGTCCAGTGGACCCTCGACCACGGCCTTTATGGACTCGAGAACCTGAGTGCCATCCCGGGCACGGTGGGTGCCGCTGTGGTGCAGAATGTTGGCGCCTATGGTGCTGAAGCCAAAGACACTGTGGTGTCGGTCGAGGTCATTGACCTGTACACTGGCGACATGCGCACCTATACTGGCGAAGAGTGCCGTTTCGGCTATCGCACCTCCCGCTTCAAAGAAGAGACCGCTGTCCGTGAGCTTGTCGTATATGTCACATTCGCCCTGAAAGACACCTATGTGCCCAACCTCAGTTACAAGGCTCTGGAAGGCTTGCCCCACGAGTCGGCGCAGCAGATGCGCGACGCCATCACCGCCCTCCGTTGGACCAAGCTGCCGCGGCCCGAGGAGCACGGCTCTGCCGGTAGCTTTTTCAAGAACCCAGTGGTCGACGAGACTACTTACATGCGCCTCAAGTCTGAATACCCCGGCATGCCTGAGGCCCACAAGGTGAATGCCCGAGACTACAAGCTCAGCGCTGGCTGGTTGATAGACAAGGCCGGCTGGAAAGGCAAGACGATGGGCAGGGTGGGGGTGTGGCCCGAAAATGCCTTGGTGCTGTATAACCTCGGCGGTTGCACCGGCGACGAAGTGGTGGCCCTGGCCAATGCCATACAGGCCGATGTGGAGCAGAAGTTCGGCATCGCCCTTTCCCCCGAAGCGATAATCATATAGCCTTATGGAAAAAGTAGAACAATTCTGGCAGTGGTTCCAGGACCACAACGAGCAACTCGTTGCCCTCGGCGACCTCGACGGCAAGGAGCGCGCCCAGCTTGAGAACGCCCTCCTGTACCAGCTTACAAAGTACTGTGACGGACTCTCTTATGAAATCGGTGAGCCTACCGCCAACGGCCGCACGCTGACCTTCACTGCCGAAGGTGACACCGACCTGTTCCGCTATGTTGTTGACCTCGTCGATGCCGCCCCCGACTTGGACTGGTGGACCTTCGTGGCCTTCAAACAGCCTCTCGGCACCGAGCTCAAGGTGCGCTTCGACAAGATGCTTTTTGATACCCGCAAGATGTACTTCCAACAGCTTGAGTGCGAGGAAGAACCCGAAATGCTGGGTCTGCGCATCGCCGTGGAGGACGGCCAGCGCCAGGACGAGGACTTCCAGGTGGGTGTCTATGTGACCCTCGAGGCCCTGATGGGCGAGTTTGACTGCGCCACCCTTGTCGGCTACATGGAGACCGTCCCCGTGCCCGAAGAGCCCTTCAAGGCTGGTTTCCAGTCGCTTGATGACCTGCCCAAGTTCGTCGAGTGGTTCAAGCGCAAGCGCGACGAGTAAGTCCCCATGCCTACCCCGCACGACCCCCGCTACCGTGGCCGTCGCCGTTCTTCGGCGCAACGTCGTCCGGGTCATCTCCGCACCAACTATGTGGAGGATGACATCCAGGCCTTTTCCCAAGACTTGGAGCGTTTGCGGTCGGTGTGGCCCGAGAGTGTTCGCGAGGCCGACAGCAAGGCGGAGCTGCGTAAGGCATTCAAAACAAATGGCATTATCTGTCTCATCGTGATGGTGCCCCTGACGGCTATTCTGGTGTATCTTGTCGCCAGCGGCGACGCCCCCTGGTGGTCCATACCCGTTGGGCAGAGCTTCCTCCTGCTTTACCTGTGGTTCCGTCTGCTGATGTTCCACGGCGAAGACACCATGTTCCTCATCTACCGCGAGGCCGAACGCCGCGGCATCCGCTACGCCAAGGGTGACACCCCGCTGTACCACATCATGAACCGCCTCAACGCCGACTACAATAGTCACCTCTGGAACCGTAAATTCACATGGATGTAAAGCCTAACATCTTCATCGCCATCGTGTTGCTGCTCGCAGTGACCGCCTGCCACAAAGACTCCACGCAGGACTCCGACACCACCGTCGACACCGCCGCGGTGGCCGCTGACACCCCCTTCTGCGACAGCCTGCGCCTCTACGCCCCAGGCGACTACGGCTCCACCCATTGGCGCATCCCCGCCATTCTCTGCCTCGACGACGGCACCCTCTTGGCTGTCAACGACAAACGCAAGTACAACCACCGTGACCTGCCCGAGGACATTGACATCGTCTGCCGCCGCAGCACCGACCGTGGCGCCTCCTGGAGCGAACCGCAGACCATCGTCCAAGGCACTGGCTACAAGCATGGTTACGGCGACGCCGCCCTCGTGCAGTGTGCCAACGGCGACGTGCTCTGCTTCTTTGTCGGCGGCAATGGACTTTGGGCCTCCACCGAAGCCGAACCCATCCGCAGCTATGTCTGCCGCAGCACCGACCGCGGCGCCACCTGGGACGCCCCCGTCGAGCTCACATCCCTCCTTTGGGGTTCCAATCCGCTCAATCCCGATGGCCGCTGGTATTCAGCCTCTTTCTTCGCCTCCGGCAATGCCTTGCGGCTCACCCGCGGCCCCCACAGCGGCCGGGTACTCGTGGCGGCCGCCATGTGCCGCACAGGGGAGCAGAAACTCGACAACTATGTCTTCTACAGCGACGACAACGGCCACTCGTGGCATCTCTCCGATCTCGCCTATTCGATGGGCGACGAAGCCAAGCTCATCGAACTCGCAGACGGCCGGGTACTTATCAGCGTGCGCCGCACTGGCGCGCGCGGCTTCAACCTCTCCGCCGACGGCGGGCAGACCTGGGGCACGCGCTCCTCATGGCCCGAGATGCAAGCCAACGCCTGCAACGGCGACATGCTCCGCCTCGACGACACCACCATCCTCCACAGCCTTCCCAACTCGATGGAGCGCGAGAACATCAGCATTTTCATTTCCAGCGACGAAGGCGCCTCGTGGCACACGCCGGTGCTGCTCTGCAAAGGCCCCTCTGTCTATTCGTCCCTGACGCGGCTCCCCGACGGAACAGTGCTCGCCTATGTCGAAAAAGGCCCCGACACGGGGTGCGAGCTGTGGCTCTACCGGTTCAATGCGGCATGGCTCCGGGCACCCCGTCCGTAACCTTCCCCTCCGCTTCCCCTCCGGATTCCCTCCGGTCCCCCTCCGCTATTTGTCCGAGGGGATACTTTTTTTGATAGGAGGGGGAGCGGAGCGGGATCGGAGGGGGACCGGACCGGAACCGGAGCGATGGCCCCCAGTTTGAGGGTGAAAAAAGTGGATTTTGGGAGCGTGTTTTTATATTTTTTTACACTGGATACAAAATATTTCGTATCTTTGCATCGCGAAAATAGCGTCCGTCGGCCTATGGCCGAGGGTGTATAACGATTGATAAAAGAAAGAAAATGACAAAGATAGATGTTCTCTTGGGACTCCAGTGGGGCGACGAAGGCAAGGGTAAGATTGTCGATGTGCTGACCCCGGGCTACGACGTGGTGGCCAGGTTCCAGGGTGGCCCGAACGCAGGGCATACGCTCGAATTCAACGGCATGAAGCATGTGCTGCACATCATCCCGTCGGGCATATTCCACAAGGAGAAAGTGAACCTCATAGGCAACGGCGTGCTGATTGAGCCGTGCATCTTCCGTCAGGAAATCAGGGATTTGGAGGCTAAAGGCGTCGATGCGACACAGAACCTCTATGTCTCCAAGAAGGCGCACCTCATCCTGCCGACACACCGCATGATGGATGCCGCCAACGAGCAGGCCAAGGGCAATATGAAGATTGGCTCGACGCTGAAAGGCATCGGGCCGGCCTATACCGACAAGATTGCGCGCAACGGCCTCCGCGTGGGCGACACCCTCTCGACGGACTTCCGCGAGCGCTACCTGCTGCTCAAGGAGATGCATGTGCGCCAGGCGCAGACGCTGGGCTTCGACATCGCTGCCTTCCGCATCGACGGCATGAGCCTCGACGAGTATGAGCGTCAGTGGATGGAGAGCCTGGAGACGCTGAAGCGCTTCCGCTTTGTCAACAGCGAGTACTTCATCAACCAGTGCCTGCGCGACGACAAGAAGGTGCTGGCCGAGGGCGCCCAAGCCATGATGCTGGATATCGACTTCGGTACCTATCCCTTTGTCACCTCGAGCAATACCATCACGGCAGGTGTCTGCACCGGCCTGGGTGTGGCTCCGAGCGCCATCGGCAAAGTGATGGGCATCACGAAAGCCTACTGCACGCGTGTGGGCGCGGGTCCTTTCCCGACGGAACTCTTCGACGAGACGGGCCGCCAGTTGTGCGAGTTGGGCCACGAGTACGGTGCTACGACGGGACGCCCGCGCCGCTGCGGTTGGATTGACCTGCCGGCACTGCGCTACGCCTGCATGATCAACGGCGTCACCGAGCTCTATGTCACCAAGCCGGACGTGATGAACGACTTCGAAAAGGTGTGCATGTGCACCTCGTATGAGATTGAGGGCCAGCAGACCGACGAGATACCCTTCGAGTACAACACCGTGGAGGTGAAGCCCTGTCTGAAAGCCTACGAGGGTTGGAAGCAGAGCCTGGCGGGTATCGACGCCTACGAGGCCCTGCCGGCGAAGCTGAGGAACTACCTGGATGCCATCGAGCAGCAGACGGGTGTGCGCATCGCCGCCGTGAGCATCAGTCCCGACCGCAAGGACGTTCTGTTCAAATGAGGAGATAAGACGATACTGCAATAAATAGCAATCCGAAGATACAAAATAGAAAAACACATACAGATATGAAGAAGATAGTTTTGCTCGCACTGATGGTGTTGCCGCTGGTGGCGGGAGCCCAGACGAAGATTAAGGAGACTGCGGTGCCGCGCAGCGTGCTGCTGGCACTGGAGAAGACCTACGACTCGTACAAGGTGCGCACATGGTATCAGGCCCCCGGGCAGTACATCGCCGAACTGGTCATCGACGGCCAGAACGGACGCTCCTATTTCACTGCCGGCGGCGACTGGCAGTACAGCACCTTCCCCGTGAAGGTGGAGGAGTGCCCCACGATGATGAATACCTATTTCGTCAACAACTACCCCGGCTACCGTATCAAGAACATCGAGTATGTCGAGGAGATGAACGGCGACAACTACTACCGCATGGTCATCATCAAGAAGGGTATTGCCGAGAACGACTGCGAGATGATTTTCGACACGCGCGGAAAACTGATGAAGAGCAACGCTCCCGACCCCGAGGCCGTGAAGCGTGACTACTATACCCACAACAACCCCGATGCCGACGACAAGAAGGTGAGCGAGAAGACCGGCACCGAGAACAGCCGCCGCCGCGAGCGTCCCGCCCCGCAGGTGGACGAGCCGCAGGTGGAAGCCTTCACGCCGTGCAGCGAGATTACGAGCCAGTTCGACAAGGCTTTCGGCAAGCGCATCAAGGCGGGTCCCGAATGGGTGCTGCGCAATGGTGAGCAGGCGGTAGCCTACTTCACCAACTCGCAGAAGGTGGAGATGGAGGCTGTCTACCGTGTGAGCGACAATTTCTATGTAATGACTGGCAAGACTCTTCCGACGGATCGCTACAACAATTCGGTGAAGAAGTACCTGGCCGAGAAGTTCAGCGGCGAGCGCTACCGCATCGAGAAGATGGTGCAGTATGAGTACAGTTCGAAGTACCGCGACCCGGTGGACAACAAGAAACCCAAGCCCTTCTACTATGTGGTTGTGAGCCAAAAGATCCGTGGCTCGCGCGACCGTAAGTTCACGCGCCTCGAGTTCAACAGTAGCGGCCAGTTCATGCACCAGATCGCTCAGCCTCTCGACGAGCGCGATGTGCAGTAAACGATGAAGTAAAGGAAATAATTATGAGGGGCCGCGGCAACGCCGCGGCCCCTATTTGTCATTATGCAGTCAGCATCCGGAGCTGGTCGAGGGCGGCGGCGATGCTCTTGACGTTGGCGATGCTGAGGCTGAGGCGTTCGGGAGTCTCCTTGAGGGCGGCCCGGCGTGGGTTGTCTTGGATGTAGCGTATCAGCTTTGTGAAGTTGGCGCTTTGGTAGAAGGGACTCTGCTGGTTGCTTACCAGGTGGCAGACCATGCGGTCTTGCTTGAGGATGAGTTTCTCAATGCCGAATTCCTTGGCTATGCGGCGCAGGGTAATGGTGCGCAGGAGTTCGTCGACACAGGCGGGTATGGGTCCGAAGCGGTCTTGCAGTCGGTTGCGATAGGCGGACAGTTCTTCCTCGACGTTGGAGACGTTTGCTCCTGCGTCGCGGTCGACCCCTATGTCGTTGAGCTCCTTGTAGAGCACCAGACGCTCGGTGCCGGAGGTGACGTAGTCGTCGGGGATGAGCACTTCGAGGTCGGTCTCGATGGTGCAGTCGCGCACATATTCATGCCGTTCCTCGGATTCGGTGGCGAAGAGCTCCTTGAAATCGCTCTCCTTGAGTTCCTCGATGGCTTCGTTGAGGATTTTGTGGTACATGTCGTAGCCCACTTCGCTGATGAAGCCGCTCTGCTCGGCGCCAAGGATATTGCCTGCACCACGTATGTCGAGGTCGCGCATGGCGATGTTGAATCCGCTGCCAATGGAGGAGAACTCCTCGATGGCGCGGAGGCGGCGCTGTGCGTCGGGGGTGAGGGTGAGGTAGGAGGGGATGAGGAGGTAGCAGAATGCCTTGCGGTTGGAACGTCCCACGCGGCCGCGCATCTGGTGCAGGTCGGAGAGTCCGAACTGGTGCGCGTTGTTGATAATCATGGTGTTGGCGTTGGGGATATCAAGGCCGTTCTCGACAATGGAGGTGGCTACAAGCACGTCGATGTCACCCTCGAGGAAACGCATGAGTGTCTCTTCGGCATCCTTGCCTTCCATGCGGCCATGGGCCATAGCCACGCGGGCGTCGGGCACGAGTCGCTGCACGAGACCCGCCATCTCGGGCAGGTTCTCCACACGGTTGGAGATGAAGAAGGTCTGTCCTCCGCGGCTGATTTCATAGGTGATGGCGTCGCGGATGAGCTCTTCGTTGAAGTCGGAGAGTTCGGTCTCGATGGGTTGGCGGTTGGGTGGCGGGGTCTGGATAATGCTGAGGTCGCGGGCGCCCATGAGGGAGAATTGGAGGGTGCGTGGGATGGGGGTGGCGGTGAGGGTGAGGCAGTCGACGCCCACCTTCATCTGTTTGAGTTTTTCCTTGACACTGACGCCGAACTTCTGCTCCTCGTCGATGATGAGCAGGCCGAGGTCCTTAAACTTGAGATCTTTGTTGGTGATGGCGTGAGTGCCGATGAGGATGTCGATTTTGCCGCTTTCCACGTCCTTGTAGATTTGGTTTTTCTCTTTGGTGGTACGGAAGCGGTTGAGGTAGTCGACGCGGACGGGCATGTCTTTGAGGCGTTCGCGGAAGGTGTTGTAATGCTGGAAGGCGAGGACGGTAGAGGGGACGAGGACGGCCACCTGTTTGGAGTCGCAGCAGGCTTTGAAGGCGGCGCGGATGGCCACTTCGGTTTTGCCGAAACCTACGTCGCCGCAGACGAGGCGGTCCATGGGGGCCTGCTCCTCCATGTCGTGCTTGACGGCGAGGGTGGCTTTGTACTGGTCGGGGGTGTCTTCGTAGATGAAAGAGGCCTCCAGCTCGGTTTGCATGGAACTGTCGGGGCTATAGGCGAAGCCATGGCTGGCTTTACGTTTGGCGTAGAGGGCGATGAGGTCGCGGGCGATGTCCTTGACGTGGCGCTTGGTCTTGGCCTTGAGCACCTGCCAGGTGTTGCTTCCGAGGCGGTTGAGCGTGGGAGACTCGCCTTCGCGGCCGACGTAGCGGCTGATTTTATGGAGTCCGTGGATGGAGATGTAGAGTACGTCGTTGTTCTTATATATGAGACGGATGAGCTCCTGGCTTTTGCCGTTGGTGGTGACTTTCTCCAGTCCGCTGAAGCGACCGACACCGTAGTCGATGTGTGTTACGAAGTCGCCCGGCTTGAGCTCAAAGAGCTCCTTGAGGGTCATGGCCTCATGGGCGGCGTTGAGGTTGCGGACAGTGTATTTGTGGTAGCGCTCGAAGATTTCGTGGTCGGTATAGCAGAGGAGGTGTTCATCGTGGTCAATGAAGCCGTGGTTGAGGTTGAAAGTCGGGAGTTGGATGTCAATGGATGAGGTGGCATCGGTTTCCTCAAGTATCTTGCGGAGCCGCTTCTCCTGGCTGTCGTTGCTGACGGTGATGACGAGGCGGTAGCCGCGTTCGGCATGGTCGGTCAGATTCTGTGTGAGCAGGTCGAACTGCTTGTTGAATGCGGGTTGAGGGTCGGAGTGGGCCTCGAGGCGCACGGCATTGGAAAAGTAGTGGCTGTTGCCGTATTCGACGCATTTCATGTCCAGAATCTTGTCAAGGATTTCGTGGGCAGAGCAGTTCAGCGACTCGGGGGGAGGCAAAGTGCCGGCAACGGGGTGGGCCGTGTCGGAAAGCCGCTCGTTATATGCCTTGCGAGTTTCCTCCAGAAGGGCATCGGTGCGTTGCAACGCAAGCATCAGGCTGGGCGTCCACACCACGTCGTCGGAGGAGAAGTATTCAAGCAGGGAAACGGTCTTGCTCGTCGTTTCGGTCAGGTCGGCGGAGTCGGACATGTTCGACATGCGTGGGACTATGTCGACACGGTCCAGTTGTTTGACGCTGAGCTGGCTGACGGCATCGTAGGTGCGGAGGGATTCGACGGTATCATCGAAGAACTCTACGCGGTAGGGTAGGTCGGAGGCGAAGGAGAAGACGTCGAGGATGCCGCCGCGGATGGCGTACTGGCCGGGTTCGACGACGAAGTCCTCGCGCTCGAAGCCCAGCTCCTGAAGTCTGTCGGCGACCTGCCAGATGTCCTGCATCTGGCCGCGTGTCAGGCGCAGGGTATTCTGCTGGAGGATTCGGTTGGCCACGACTTTCTCGCCCAGCGCCTCGGGGTATGTGACCACCACTACGGGACGGCCGGAAGAGAGCTCTTTCACCACTTCGGAGCGCAGCAGCACGTTGGCATTGTCCGTTTCCTCGTCGGCATAATGATATGCTTTGCGGTAGGAGGTGGGGAAAAGCATCACCTGGCGTGAATGGGACTCTGCATCCTCGGTGTCCACCAACAGGGACTCCAGGTCATTGCTAAGGTAGTAGGCGTCTTCCTTGCTTGGGGCGATGACGATGTGGCTGGCGGTGGACAGCCGACGTGCTGTCGAGGCGATGGCTACCGACGGAAGGGACCCTGTCATGCCGTCGATGTGGAGGCGCGCCTGTTGCTCGCCGAGGTGTTCGGTCAGCCACGCGGCGAGGGCACTATTATCATAGATTTCATTCAGTATCATGCGGTCCGATTCAATGGCTGCAACGCAGAGAAGCGCTGAAAGACAAATAACTATCAGCGCGTCGCCTGCCGATTGCAGACGTGCAAAGATACAAATATTCTGGAGACTGGGCAATAATCTGAATGATTTTGTGCTATTTGGCAGCTTAAACGGGGACTGACATTTTGTCAGTCTTCCTACCTGTGGCACGGCATTTGCCTCTATGAGGGCATAGAAAATAAAAAAACAAAGATATATGGAAGGCAAATTGAACGTTCAGACCGAGAACATTTTTCCGGTCATCAAGAAATTCCTCTATTCGGACCATGAAATCTTCCTGCGCGAGCTCATCAGCAACGCCGTCGACGCCACGCAGAAGCTGAAGACCCTCAGCACCCGCGGCGACTTCAAGGGCGAACTGGGCGACCTGACCATCGACGTCAAAGTCGACTCCAAGAAGAAAACCCTCACCGTCAGCGACCGCGGCATCGTCATGACCGCCGACGAGGTGGAGAAGTACATCAACCAGATTGCTTTCAGCGGCGTCACCGACTTCCTCGACAAATACAAGGACAGCCACGAGCCGCTCATCGGCCACTTCGGCCTCGGTTTCTACAGCGCCTTCATGGTCAGCGACAAGGTGGAAATCTTCACCAAATCGTGGAAGGAC
>JAEEGL015009624.1_pt1 | contig 15735 bp, 1 predicted proteins | sample 9134231 | NCBI WGS metagenome assembly JAEEGL01 (sample SAMN16246548, study PRJNA631951) | gut metagenome | biome: gut microbiome; feature: rumen; material: fiber-attached | host: Bos | place: Iran: Karaj | collected 2018-10
ACTTATTTATTTTATCAATCAATATTTAAATAAATTTCTAAAATTAAAAAATGGAAGAAATACCAAAACAAGATAAATTGGATTTATATTTCATTACTTCCATAGAAAAAGATTTTTATAAAGATAGAAATATTGAATTCACATATCAATCAAAAATGATCAAAGAATTTAATTATTCAGAAATATATTCTGAAGATAAAGAAATAAAAGAAAAAATTTATACAAATAAATTAAATCTTATATCAATTACTCTTTCTGAAAAAGGAATTTTAAAAAATAATGTGGTATTACTAAAAATAAAAAACGGCTCAAAATTTTATTTTTATGATTGTACTTTAGAAAGAGATTCAAAAATTATCAATTCAGAAAAAAAAATATATTTTTTATACAATTTTAAAATTGGAGAATATAAAAAAAATAATAATTCATTGAGTGATAAAATAATAAGCGATGCAATGATTAATATTCAAATATCTTTAATTGAAATACAAGAAAATAAAATACCACAGAATGATATGACATTTTTTGAAAAATTTGAATTTTTGAGAAGTGGGGTGGGGTATGTTGAGGAGCAGAAAAAAATTTTTGGATATTTTATGGAAGATACTTTTGATGAAATAGAAAATATTTATATTAAAGATAGAAGCAAAATCAAATTTATAGAATTACTCATATTAATTAAAATTATTTTAGAAAAAGAAGAAAATAAAGATGAAAATATAATCGATAAATTTATTGATTTATTTACTAAATTATTAAACAATAAACTTATATTTTATGATAAAATAGAAAATGAAATTATCGCAGAATATTTATCATTATTTAACAGTATAAAAGAAAATGAATTATTATATCAAAAACTCCATATATTAATTTCTTTATTTCGCGGGTATTACGATGAAATTCCAAATATTTTACAATATTTAAATGACAAAAAAAATTCAAAAATATTATCAGAATTATATAAAAATAATTTATATGAACCAAGCAATGGACAAATTAAAGAAAAAATAATTGATATTTTAATGAATGATTATTGCCAATCATTCGAAGATTTTCTAAGTATAATTAACAAAAATAATTGCATCACTGATAAATTAAAAATAATAATAAAATATTTTGAAATTTTTAAAAAAATTTTAAATGAAGATAATATTAAATCATTGCCTATAAATTTTTCTGATAATATAAAATCGGAAGAAAAGCCTCATTTATTTGCTGAATTGCATAAAAAAATTGTTGAAATGGAATTAAATTTAGGTTCTGAATTAAAAAAGAAAAATATTTTTAGTTTTTATGATGTGATAAAAAATTATATTAAATTATATGAAAGCGGACTTGGAACAAAAGAAAAAATGGATGATTTTTTCCAAATTAAAAATATCATTAAAGAAGAATATAAAATAAATAAAGAATCTATGGAAAATTTATATAATTATATGAATAAATTAATTCATGAAAATATTATTGAACTCGTGAAAAAAAATATTTTAAAAAATATAGATTTATTAAAAATATTGAAGGAAGATGAATATTTTTTTGATGATTTATATAGAATTAATAATGATGATTTTCTTATATTAAATAATTTTAATTTAAAAGAAATTTTTGCCGAGAAAGAAAGCGATGATAACGAATTTTTTATAATATACAACGAATATCAAATTTGGAATCCTTTTATAAAAACTAAAGAAAATATTAAATCATATCTTCAAATATTTACTACTGAATTAGATAATATAAAATTTTTAAATGTATTTTACAAAATTTTACCTTTAGAAAAATATAATTACACTGCGACTGAGGAATTAATTTCATGGTTAGAAAAAAATATGAAAACTTTTAGTAAAAATATAATAATAGATGTCGATAGTAAAAATAAGTTTTTAAAAGGAATAAATAATTTACTTTTCTTATGTGTAAAAGTTCATTATGATGTGGAAAAATTTTTGACTTTTTTAGAAAATTTTTTTATGAATAATATAAAGCATATTAAAGATTTAGATATTAATAATGGAATTGAGTTATTAAATGAATTATATATTTATTTTATAAATCAATACAATACAGAAAATAATAAAAATGTTCCAATTAATGTTCAAAATAAAATATTAGATTTTTATATTAAAAACTCAGATTTAAAATTAAACAGCGAATTTTTATTTATATCTTTTCTGAATAAAATTATTATTGATGAACTTCATTTAAATTTCGAAATATTAATGAATAATTTAGAAAATTTTGAAATAAATAAAAATGATTTATTAACAGAGAATAATATTGATAATAATATAAAATTCAAAATCTTTGAATTTTTGATAAATAAATATAAAATTGAATTTGATAATAAAAATAATGATAGTAATTATATGATAAAAACAAGAAAAAGTATTAAATATTTTATCATAAAAGAAATCGAAGAAAAAAATATTTCATATAATGATATAAATATAATGTTTAATAATGGTATTAATTTAGAATTAATCGAAAAAAATATTATCAATAAATTAATTCTCTGTTCAAAAATAAAAAAAACAGAAGCTCAAAAAGATATTTATAAATATTATGAATCATTATATAATGAATTAAAAAATAATTTTTTAAAATGTAAAAATTTAATGACTCAATTAGAAAATTCAATTCAATATTTTTTATTTTTTGACTCAGATAATGAAACAGAAACAGAGGAAATCAAACAATTATTAAATGAATTTAAATCAAAAAAAATTAAAGATTTTTTCAACGAAGAAAATACCACTAAATTAAATAAATTTAACACCCTGATAAAATTTGCTGATAAAGCCTGTTTATTAAAAAATTCATATTGTTTTATGAGTATATACGAAGATTTATTAAAAAAAATGCGTGACCCTAATATAAAAGAAAATTATGGAAAAATTGATAAACAAGATGTGTATATAAATATAAAAAGCTCTATTGAAAATTTTAATAAATTAAAAAATATGATAGAAGAATTTAATAAGCATAAAAGTGATATAGAAACTTTTTCACATTATGGAGTGAAATATTTTTATGAAATTGGAATAAAAAAGGGAGAAAATGCATTAAAAAAAGAAATTGATTTTGTTATTAATTATTTTATTAATAATATTGAAAATAATGATGATATTGAAATATATAAAAATTTCGATAAAAATAAATTTGTAGAATATATTAAAAAAATAACAAAAAGAGAAAAAATTTTAATCAAATGCAAAAGTATGAAACATATTATAAATATTTTTTTGAATCCACAAATATATATTCATTCAAATAAAGAAAAGAAAAAAATTGAAAAAAGAATAATAGAAGAAGAAATCAAAAAACAACAAGAAAAAATTGAACTTACAAAAACATGGAACTTTTTAGATTTTGATTCCATTTTTTCAATTTTCGGCAAAAAAAAAATTAATGAAGAACCACCCCCCCGAATCACAGTAGCAGAAAATAAAGATGAATCTCTTCAAAATCCTCCTGATAATAATAATATTATCAAAAATAATTCATCTCAAATTATTAATGGAATTTTAAATAATTCCGAATTTATGAAAAGTTTGAATAGCTTTATTCAAAATTTAGAAGATAAAAATATCTCATTAAAAAAATTAAATGAAATAATTGATAATATATCTACATTAAATTTAGAAATAAATTTAAATATTAAAGATAACGAAAATAATGATAAAATAGATGATACAGATATATTATTAGAAGAATTTTTTATGAAATTCATTGATAAGCCAGAAACATTATATTATACAAGAATGAAAAAATTTGACGAAGTGAAAAATATATTCAAAAACGGTTGTATAGAAATAGAAAATACCATTTTAAAAGATGAAGATATTAACGATTTTATTTCATGTGTTAAAATAATAAATAATTTAGCCGAAAATTTCGAAAAAATGATATCAAATGGAAAAAATAAAGATTTACCGAAAGAAATAATTATTCAATTTTTTACAAAAATAAAAAATAATGAAGATAATTTTTTAAAAAGTATCCTAAATTATTTATCTAAATTCAACCAAATAAAATTAACATTAAATGAAATCATAGCTACCCCAGAAATATCAATAAAAAAAATTCGTGGTATACTTTCAAATTCTAATTTTATTATTAAATATGATGAAGCCAATTTTAGGTATATTCTCAGTGGAAAATTTTATAAATTAGATAAATATAATAATGAAATAATAACAGATATTAAATATCAAGAAATGGAAAATTTAAGACAACGTATACTTACTATGGATATGAAAAGTGAAATTTATCAAGAAGCAATAATATTTCAAAAGATATTTAATGATATGAAAAAAGTTCTGGAAATTTTGAAAGATATGGATAAAACGTGTTATCCTGATAAATTCGTAATTTTATTTAATATTAAAAATCAAAAACTTTATTGTAATTATAATAATCAACAAGCTTTTAATAACATTAAAGATTTGACCAATATTTTAATAAAACAAAAAGAAATACAAGAACAATATTTAGAAAAATATTATGAGGATAATAAAGTATTGAGATTAATATATGGTAAACAAATAAATTTATTATATAACTTTATACGCTATAAAGAAAATAAAGATGCAGTGGATGATTTATTTAGATTAATCACTAATGGAAGAATAAATTCCAGTTATCCTCCTGAATATAAAAGCTATTCAGAAAATATTTTTCAAGATATGATTAAAAATGTAAATAATTATATACTTTTAGTTTTTCAATCTAATGGTATAAACAGTTGGTATGATGCTTTAAATTCCAATAAAATTAATATAAATGTAAAAGATAATCAAGGAAATAAATATCAAGGAATATATTTATTTGTATCTACCGAAGATAATTATGAAAAAGAGATATTAAATATATATAGAAAAAACGCTAATTTACCGTTATATACAACTCTTTTAATATGTAATAATTTTACTACTGAGGAAGAAATAAAAGCATTTTTATATAGAAGTATTTTATGTGAAAGAGAAATATTATTTATGTTAGCAAATGTAAACCATTTAGAACCTAAAAAAAGAAATATGCTATTAAATATTATTAAATATCTAATAGATAAAATAATTTCTGAGCATAGAACAATGGTATCTACTTTAATAATATCAAGTACTGATTCGAATTCAGAAATTTTTAGATCTTTAAAAAATTATAATCCTCTTGATTTCCGTATAAAGTCTTTAGAATATAATGAGGATGATTATAAATACTTACATAAAATTAATATGGATAAAATACGATTAATACAATCAGATTCATCCGGGGTTGGTAAATCTAGATATATAAGGAATGTAGATGGGGCATATGAATCAAATTTAATTTATTTTCCTTTAGGTGGAAATTTAAATCGAAAAATTATTTATAATAGATTATATGATTCTATCCACAAAATTAACGAAAAAAATTTAACTATGATTTTTTTACATATAGATTTAAGCCAAACTAATCATCACGAAATATTAAAAGAATTTTTATTTGAAATTATTATTTTCAGAAAATATTCGATGAGTTCGAAAAATAGCGATAAAATCATTTATTTAAATAATAAATATAGAATATTTATTGAAATACCTTATGAATCATCTGTGAAAAAAGATTTAAAAAATGCAAATAATTATTTCCAAAAATATTCGATATTTTCTTTATTTAGTGAAAATAATATCACGAATTTATTATTAAATAATTTATCAGAATTTTATGAAGAAATGAGTGAACAAGAAAAAAAAAATTTAATAATGAATCCCGATTTTGTTTATATTAAAACACTTTCTGATTCTAAATTACAATTAGTATCAAAAACATTAGACGCACATAGTAAAGGAACAATCTTTAATGAAGTAATAGAGCCAAATTCTACTGATAATATGGATATTAAAATTTGTAATCAATTATTAAATAAATATATATTAGGGGCGAATATACCAAATTTTTATCAAAAAAATATTTTTATTAATTTATTATATGATAAATTTTTAGGATTTCATCATAATACTAATTTAAACCCTCAAAATTTAATTAAAAATGCGAAAAAATTAAAAATTCCAAATTCGCAAAATATTCAGGATATGAGGCCATTAATCATAACTAATTTAATTACTCATGCGTTTAATTTTTCTAAAGGATTTGCAGAAAATATTGCGAAAAGTCAAGAAAGAACTAATGAAATAATCCAAATACAAGATTATAACAAAAGAAAAGAATTAGCTGAAGAATTAAAAAAAAGAGAGGATTATCTAAAATTTAGATATGAATTTATCAAGCCTAGCATTATATTTATTGATAAAAAAGGAGAAAATATAACAATAATACCGACTTGTGCAAAAAATTCTGAAGAAGATAAATTTCTAACAAATTTAAATTATTTAATAAAAATTAAGCCTAATGGCAAATTAAGTGAACTTTCAATGAATCTAAAATATCCAATAAAAATGAATTCACAGGAATTGATGGATGAATTATTAGATTTAATAGGTGGAAGAAGATTATCTTTAGATATCGTTAATAAAATATTATCAGAGTATGCATTAACTCCTGATAATTTCATAAAAATGATTTTAATTTTAGATAGAATTAATTGTGATATTCCTGTGATATTAATGGGTGAAACAGGTTGTGGGAAAACAAGTTTAATTAAAATTTTAGCAAATATAATATTTAAAGGCAATTTAAAAGATAATTTAAAAATATTAAATATTCATTCAGGTATTGAAGATAATGAAATTATTAAATTCATGGAAAATATTATATCTGAAGCCCAAATAAGCGAAAACTCGAAAATAACATCAATGATTGATGAATATAATTTATTAACACCAGAACAAAAGCAGAATTATCTTAATATAAAAAAAACAACAGAAAAAAATTTAATAGAAAATTATAAAAAGAAATTAGATGAAGAAAAAATATGGGTTTTTTTCGATGAAATTAATAGTTGTAATAGTATGGGGCTATTAACAGAAATTTTATGTAAAAAAACATATTTAGGAAATAAAATTCCAAAAAAATTTATTTTTTTGGCAGCGTGTAACCCCTACCGTGCCATGGGTGAATTAAATAAAATAGATCATGCTTTAATTCATAAAGGTCAAGAAAAAAGAAAATTAGTTTATACTGTGTACCCATTACCACATAATATGCTGAATTTTGTGCTCGATTTTGGAAATTTAACTTATGATGAAGAAAAACAGTATATTCAAATAATGGTACGAAAAATGATGGAGAAAATTATGATAGATAAAGAAAAAAGCGACAGTGATAAAATTATTAATATTGCTATTGTATCTATATTAGAATGCCAGTCTTATATTAAAAATACGAATGATGTTTCATCTGTAAGTTTAAGAGAAGTAAAACGATTTGTAGTTTTTTTTAAATATTTTGTAATATATTTACTCAATAAAAAAAATAACACGAAATACAAAGACCAATCAATTGTATTTTATTCATTAAAAACGAATTTTGAAATATATAAATATGCAGTAATTTTATCCTTATATATTTGCTATTATTTGCGTCTTCCTGATAATAAATCCAGAAGCGAGTTACTCTCAATTTTAGAAAAAAAAAAATTATTCAATGAAAACTTTTTATTAGTGCCAGAATTAGAAATGGATTATGTAGCAGAAAATATTTTGAATAGTAAAGAAAATGAATCTTTATCAAAAGGAATAGCTAAAAATAGAGCTTTACTCGAAAATTTATTTTCGTTATATTTTTGCACAGTGAACAAAATACCTTTAATAATCTGTGGTAAACCAGGTTCAACAAAAACTTTGAGTAAAAAATTATTACAAAACGCTTTAAAAGGAATGGTATCCTCTACTCCACTATGTAAAGAAACTAAAGAATTAGTAGTATTTCCATATCAAGGTTCTTTGAGTAGCACTGCAGATGAGATAAAACAAGTATTTCAAAAAGCTAAAAATTATCAAAAAAGTAATAAAGATACTATTGCTATGGTATGTATAGAAGAAATAGGCTTAGCTGAAATTAATAAAAATAGTCCTTTAAAAGTGATTCATTCTGAATTAGAAATGAATTTCGATTTTGAAGTGAATGATGACTTTGAAGAAAATTTATTTAATAGTTATAATAATGATAAAGCTAAAATTGCATTTTTAGGAATATCAAACTGGTCTTTAGATGCTTCAAAGATGAATCGAGTTATATTTAATGTAATACAAAAACCTGATATTGCAGATTTGAAAAAAACAGCTATGGAAATAGCTTCCTCGATTAATGAAAAAATTGCGAATAAATATATTGTTTTTTATGAGCAAATAGCAGAAAGTTATTTTAATTATATAGAACAAAAAAGAAGAGATGACAGAGCCGATGTTAATTTTCATGGTTTAAGAGATTTTTATAATATTATAAAATCAATAACAAGAGAATTAAATGATATTGATTTAAAACAAAATAAATTAGAGTTAATTGAGAATAAAAAAAATTTGGATGAAATTGTTATGAGAAATATTGAAAGAAATTTCGGAGGATTGCCCTTATCTGTATATGACTTTAAAAATGAGTATTTCAAAATAAATAAAGAAAAAAAAGAAAATTTAGATAAAAATTATAGTGTATTACGATGCATAAAAGAAAATTTATTTGATAAAGAAAGCAGGTATTTATTATTAATAACAAAGAATAATTTTGATATAGAGTTAATTAATTTTTTAATCGAAGAAATTTTGCAATTGAATGATAATAATAAAACAACAAATTTCGAAACTAAATATATTTTAGGAAGTAGCTTTTCTCAAGATAATAATGAAATATATAAAGAAAAAATAATAGGTATAATAAGAAATGAAATGAATACGAATAATTTATTAATTTTGAAAAATTTAGAATTAATTTATTCGTCTTTATACGATTTATTAAATCAAGATTTTGAAAAAATTGATAATAAATATTATACTAATATTTCTTTTGGCTTGTGGAAACCTTTTTCTTTAATTAATAAAAATTTTAAAATAATAGTAATATTAAATGAGAAAAATTTATGCTACGAAGATCCTCCGTTTTTGAATCGATTTGAAAAACATATTTTTAATTTAGATAATTTATTGAATAAAGAAGAAAAAAATTTAGCGAAAGAAATATATGATTTAATTATAAAAATGATAAACTTTGAAAATAGTAAATTTGATATGAATAAATTTTTGGTTAATTTTAGCTTGGAAGAAATTGAAGTTTTGGTCTATAAATATTCGAAATTAAATGATAAAAATAAAAATATTAATATCTTTAATGAAGTATTGAGCATAATAGTACCTATGTTCCCTGAAGAAATTATTGCGTCTATTTTTGTATCGGGATTCAAAGAAGAAAAAAAAGATATAAGTGATAAAATTATTGAAATATATAAAGAAAAACATGCTCATAATTTTAATGATTTTATTAATAATAAAATGATAATGAAAAAAAATATTATATATACTTATTCATCTATAACTGATAAATTAATTTTTGAAAATAATAATATATTATTAGACGATAAAGATGATATAAATGATATGGAGAATAGAATAATAATGGAAAACGAAGACATAAAAGAAACATTCAGCAAAGAAAAAACAAAAGAAATTTATATAGAAAGTATTAAATCTATTATCGAATTAGAAAAAATGATTGAAGATTATATGAATGAAGAAAATGAAAATTTATTTGTGATAAAATTCAGAAATAAGCAAAAAGAATTAGAAAAAATGTATCAAGTGAATATACTTATAGATGGCTTTATAACGAAATATAATTCAAAAAATAAAAATAAATATTTTGTATTTATAGTATATTTAATTAAAGATGATATTTCTAAATTAAACTTATCAGAGCATTTAATATCTAAAGTGAGTAAAAACACTTATAGTATTTTTATAGATAATTTAAATGGAAGAGAATATAATTTAATTAAATTATTAACGATGAAAAATGATGAATTATTCAAATTTTTTTTAATTGATGAATTACATAAAAATATTGATATATCTTTTAGATTTATGGCTTATGAATTTAGTAATAATGAAACGGATGATTTGAATAGAAATAATTATAGAAAAATAATGTTAGAAAAAATAATAAATAATAAAAATATACAAAAATATATAGGTATCTGTTTATTAAAATTGTCTATAAATCCAAAAGAAATATTGAAACCAATATTCATTAAAGAAAACGTTAATGATAACAAAAATAAAAAAAATAAACAAAAAGAAAAAAATAAATTAATTTTTGATATTGAGGAAGATAAAAGTGATATTGATTTTATTGAAACATTTAAAAAAGTTATATTTCAAAATGTCGAATTTTATCTTATTAAAATAATATATTGTCTTGAAAAAAGTCAAATTTTGCATCCTATATGTTTTAATCCTGAAATGTTAAATAAAAAAATTATTACAGAAAAAATAATTCAAAATTATATCACAAACGAATTAGAAGAGCAATTATCTATGAATAAAATATCTACTAATTTTAATATGAAAAATAAATTATCAATAATATTAAATATAAAAATACCATTAATAAGTAAAGGAATAATTATTGGAAAAATATTTAAATATATCAAAGATGAAATAATTCTTAAATATCAAGCAAATGAACTCAAATTAATCGATGTAATAACTGATAATTCTATTATAGAAGAAACTATAAATGAATATAATGATACTTTGAATCAATTAAATGAAAATATATATATAGCTTTGATGAATCAAGAAATTTTAAAAGAAATAATTTACTCAGATGATACATATTTAATCAATTCTTTATTACATGATTTTATTTTACTTTTTATTTTAGATGGAAAAAGATTCAATGACGGTGAATATTTTGAAGAATTATATAGATTTATTGATATCCTTATTCAACTAAGGGTTCTTAATATCCAAGAAAATAATTTTTCTTTCGTAAATAAAAATAAAAGCATAACTTTACTAAAATTATATGATATATTATATAATGATAATATTAAAAGTAATAATAAGAATAAAATAGGCATAACCCTTGCGAAAATATTAGGCTTTTTATTCGGGTATCAAAATGAAATAAACACTTTATTAGAAATATATGTATTTTTAAGAAAATATATTCCTAATTTATTGCAAAATTTAGAGGATATTATTAGCAAAAAAGAAATAAAAAATGAAATATCAGAAAGAAACCCTGATTATTGTCGTATAGTAAAAGAATCTTTTTTTATTATTTATGAATCGTTATTAAGATGCATTAGTAAACAATATGATTTAAATTATAATGATGAAGAATTAAACGAAGAAAAAGAAAAAAATGAAATCAGGGATGAATATGACTCTGATTTAGAAAATGAAAGTGACAGCAATAATGAAGAAAATTTAGATGATTTTACTTTATTTAAAAATGATGAAGCAGTTAATAATGATAATAATATTGCTTTAGAAGAAAATAAAAATAATTTAAATCAATTCGGTGTAATACCTATGGCTTGTATTGAAAATATAAGTAAACTAAGCATTGATTTAGAAAAAAAAATGTTACTATATAGTAAAGAATTATTCGTGATTAAAAATTTAACAGAAATTTTCAAAGTTTTAAATGCTCCAAAAAATAATAAAGTTCTTATTAATGAAAATACTAATACTATTATAAATATAATATGCACAAGTCATAAATTAATCGAAAAAAAAAATTTTAAAATTTTATTTAATAAATTTTTACTGTTAATGGAAATTTTGGGTAAAATTCTCGGTAAAGAAACAACTCAATTTGCTGATATTATTATCATGTTAGTAATAAATCAGTTTTTGATAATAAAAGATATTTCTTATAAAGTTAAGATATTAAATATATTATATCCACTTCAGGATAAAAAAGCAAAAAATAAAATTACATATAACCCTATATTAATAGAACGTTCTTTACCTTTATTAATATTACTTTTTAATAAAGGTTCAGAAAATTATAATAAACCTGATTTATTAATTCCTAATTATAATGATAAATTAAGCTCCGAAGAAAAAAAAGAAAAATTTTTATTTTTTGTAAAAAATGAAAAATCAGAACAATATAAATTATTAAAAATAATAAATAGACAAAATATAGTTTTAGATCAAATAATTTTATATTATTTTGAATATTTATGTGAATTATATTTTAATGAAATTAAGAATCAAAAAAAAGAAAATATTTATGTGAATATACTTGGTGATACAAGTTTGGATTATTTAAATGAAGCTTTACTTTATTTAGATGATGAAGTTTTTGGAAATAATAAAATAGGTAATAAAAGCAATTATTTGAATAAGATAGGAAAACTATATTGTTTAGCGTATGTAAAAAAATATATAAATAATTATATCGAGATTAATAAAAATCATTTTAATGAATTGTATTTATGGGAAGATATTAATTGTGTTTTATATTCTAAAAATAATAAAATGAGACGTATGATTAAATATTATATTTTAAAAAGATATTTTAATACTTTTGATAATGAGAAAGATTTTATTAATTTTAACTTCGAACTAAAAAAAATTCCAATATCCACTAAATATCAAGAATTTAAACTCGAAATAGTAAAGCATCAATATGATTATAATTTAATACCTTATTTGCATAAGAAAGAATATCTAGAATATTCGCAAAGTTTATCAATGGGGAATTTCAATAAAAATAAATTTATAAATTTTATTAGTGATACTAATAATACTAATATGATTGATTTTTTTTTCGATTTTTATGTTAATAATTTCTTATTACAAAATTTCCAAAATGAATTTTATATGGAAAAAAATAATGATATATATAAATTCATGATAGATGAAATTGAAAGATTAGAATTAATTCCACAAGAAGCTAAAAAAATTTTTAGACTTTTATTACCTAATGAATTCTTTAGTAAAGTAAAGCCTTATATAGGAAATAAAATAAGCTTAAAACAATATGAAATATTTATATATTGCTTAAGATTTTGCTTAATATCTCTAGGAAATAAAAGAAAAAATTTTTATACGGATTTATTATCAATAAATTGCTTTCAGACTTTATCTAATAATTTCCTTCCAGGAAAGCCAGCTACTTTTGATCAATTTAAAGAATCATATGAAATGATAAAAGAAAATTTGACAAAAGATCCTTTAAAATTCGGAGCATATATATGCTCCTGTGGATATTATTACTCAGTAGGAGAATGTACTTTTCCCACAGTAATATCCACATGTCCAATATGTGGTGAAAAAATCGGTGGTGAACACCATATCCTATACAAAAGAGTGGGTCATATGCGTATTTTCCTTAACGCTGAAACTCGTAAAACAAAATTTGATTTATCATATGCGGATAAAAACATGAATAACATGCTATTAGATGAATTTTATACCAATATTGTATCAACACATGTAACTAAAGAAATAAGATATTGCGATTTAAAAAGGAAAATGGGATGCAGTAAAGAAAATTTTTTACGACGTGAAAAAATTCGTAAATTAGAACAATTCTCATATAGATTATTAAGTTTTATATATTATTCTCATATTTTTATCAGTCGTGTGATGGGGTACATAAATGACGAAAATTTAATTAATTTTGGAATAAAAGATTTAACCTTATTTGAAGTTTTGGAAGCAGACTGGGATATAATGCAGGATTTATGTCAGAAAAATATTCGTATAATATTAAATATATTATATGGTTCTATTTACCAGATTTTTTATAGTGTTGATTATTTCTATAGTATCGGCCCTTTTGAATATTTTGAAAATTTATTTAATCAAAGAATAAAATCTGAATTAAACAATAATAAAGAAATATCCGAGTATGAAAATCTCAATAAAAGATTATTAGATTTTGATCCTTTTTCTGATATGACTATTATAGCTGAAAGATTTCCTCCTAGTATATATAAGCCTGAGATATATCCTTGCTTTGAATTTTTATTAATTTCAAAATTGCCTGATATTGATATGTTTAAAAAAAAATTTTTGAATATAGAAAACACAGAAGATAAGTATCCTTTATTGAGAATAATATTAACTCAAGATATGGATAAAATCAGGCTTTTGCAAGAAATTCCAAAAATAAATAAATTAAGTAATTATTTAATAGAAAAATGCAGTTTTAAATATTCAAGAAAATCAGCGAATGATTTACGATTAAAATCCGAATTTGATTTTTCAGAAATAAAACAAGATGTTTTAGATTTTATAAATTCATGGTATAAAATACGCCCTTTAGTCGAAAATTATGGATGTAAACATTTTAAAAATAATAATCAGAAATATTTTGTAGATATATCTACTAATTCACCTTTAGCTTACTTTTTAGTAGATGAAGGTGATTTTGGCCACGGGATGGTGCTGGCAGCGATGTATAAAACTTTACAAGATATTCAGAATACTTTTTTGAATCAAATAATAAATTCAAAAAGTGAGATTTTATCTTGTTTTAATGAACAATTAAATAGAGAAATAATGATACAAGATGTAAATAAAAATGAAATAATTAATTTAGATAAAATAAATAACGATGTTATAAAAGATATTATAATTAAAAATTCATTGCCTGATATTTTCGGAAATATAATCACTGAAAAAGAAATTAATTACAATAATCTATGTACGTTTGAGCACAATTTTGCAAAAATCGAACTCGAATTAGGGAGTATATTATTACCCGGTTTGAGGAAGTTTAAAGATGATATTAGATTCGTCACTTATAAATATGAAGGCTTTAGAGGAAATAAAAGTAGTATTATAACTAATTTTAATGAAAAGTATCCACAAAAAGAATTAAATGAAAAACAAATTAAATATATTGAAGACTTTATTAATAAAGGAGATAAGAAAAAAAATAAATTGGAAAAAAAAATTTTTGATAAAAAAGATATTAAAAATATGCTGTTTTCTTTACAATTATTAATTGACTATTTCCAAAGAGAAAATTTCGATAAATATGAATCTATATGTGATTTAATTAAAAAACTTCCAAAAGAAATTAATATATGTGATGAAATAAGACTCTTTTTTAAGTCGAATGAAAAAGAAAAAGAAAAAGAAAAAATTAAAAAAGATAATGAGAACAGTTTTAATATACTTAATAATGATGATGATGAAGAAGAAGAAATTAATTTAAATACTAATAAAAATAATAATAATAATGATATATGTGCTTCTTTCGCATTAAATACTTTAATAAGTATATTTGAATTATTCGAAAAATTATGTTGGGATTCTTTTAAAGAAAATTTAGTAGGAGATTATATGCAAAATATCGATTCTGTTTGGGCAAAGCAAATCGATACATATTTTAATCAATTGCAATATTATAATGATAGAATAATAAAAAGAGAAAATTTCTGCACTGCTTTGAGAAGGTTTATATCGAGATATTTAGCAGGAAAAAGAGGAGAAAATGAAATTAATGAAAATAATACTTTGCTTAATGAATTAATAAGACCAGAATTATGGGAGCCTTATTTTACTGAAAGTGAGACTTTTGAAATTGAAATAGGTAAATTAATGGAAGTTATGACTGATGAATTTGCTGGAGGATTAAAAGTTGGACAAGGACTTTTTTTGTACAATTATTTAACATGTAAAAAATAGGAAATTAAATATAATTTTTATAATTTATATTTTATATAATTATATTGAATTATATATTTAATATAGATTATTAAAGGGGATTGGGGATTGGGGATTGGGGATTGGGGATTGGGGATTGGGCCCAATCCCCAATCCCCAATCC
>JAEEGL012802292.1_pt1 | contig 15734 bp, 16 predicted proteins | sample 9134231 | NCBI WGS metagenome assembly JAEEGL01 (sample SAMN16246548, study PRJNA631951) | gut metagenome | biome: gut microbiome; feature: rumen; material: fiber-attached | host: Bos | place: Iran: Karaj | collected 2018-10
GCTCTATCCTGATGACTGACCTCCTTTCTGAGTGGCAGAGACGAAAAAAAGACCTTGCTGACGGTAAGATCAGCAAGGCCGAATATACAGAATGGAAGCTTAACTGGCCGAAAACGACCGACGATTGCGGTAAGCATGAACCTGCGAAAGAATGGCGCAACTTATAAGCCACTTGGTACGCAGAATAATTCCGCTTAGCTCCCTGTTATCAAATTGTTATCACTGAGATTTTGAGACTTTGGAAATGGCGTATCTACGCCGTTTCTGAGGTCTTGTTTATTATTCCCACTCAATCGTCGCGCTCGGCTTCGGGGTCAGGTCAAACAGCACTCTGTTGACATTCTCGACCTCTGCCGTGATGCGTGCAGTGATGTGCTGAAGCAGCTCAAACGGCACATTCTCTACGGTCGCAGTCATGGCGTCCTTCGTGTTGACCGCACGGATGATGACAGGGTATGCGAAGGTACGCTTGCCGTCCTTCACGCCGACAGAACGGAAATCCGGGACTGCGGTGAAATACTGCCAGACCTTGCCCTCAAGACCGTTCTTCGCAAACTCCTCGCGCAGAATCGCGTCGCTCTCACGCACAGCCTCCAGTCTGTCGCGGGTGATCGCACCGAGGCAGCGCACACCGAGACCCGGTCCCGGGAACGGCTGACGGTAGACCATGTTGTCCGGCAGACCCAGCGCCTTGCCGACGACGCGCACCTCATCCTTGAAGAGCAGCTTGATCGGCTCAACCAGCTCAAACTTCATATCCTCCGGCAGACCGCCGACATTGTGATGCGCCTTGACACCGTCGCTCTCGAGAATGTCAGGATAGATCGTGCCCTGTGCAAGGAACTCAATACCGTCCAGCTTGCGCGCTTCTTCCTCAAATACACGGATGAACTCCGCGCCGATGATCTTGCGCTTCTTCTCCGGCTCAGCAACACCAGCCAGCTTATCGAGGAAGCGGTCCACTGCATCGACATACACAAGATTTGCCTTCATCTGGTTGCGGAAGACCTCCACGACCTGCTCGGGCTCGCCCTTGCGCAGAAGACCGTGGTTGACATGTACGCATACAAGCTGCTGCCCGACTGCCTTGATCAGCAGTGCTGCAACGACCGAGCTGTCGACGCCGCCGGAGAGCGCCAGCAGCACCTTCTTGCTGCCGATCTGCGCACGCAGCTCCTTCACCTGCTCGTCGATAAATGCCTGTGCAAGCGCCTCTGTTGTGATGCGCTCCATGCTTTCGGGTCTGACATTTCCGCTCATAAGAAATCCTCCTTGATTTGTTGCTTCTGTGTGCCGCCTGATATGCGGGATAGGATTATTATACCATAGAAAGCATACACTTGTCAACAGTCAGACAGCGTACCGCCGGGATCATTTTTACGGTTTCTGTGCATAGAATGAACAGAACGGCATTTTACGCGGAAGGAGGCAAGTCATGTTCTGCATCAGCATATTCGGGATGGAGCTGGCGGTCGATTTCACCGCACCTGCGCTGCTCGGTCTGCTCTCGATTTATCTCCCGCAGAAGGCGTTTCTGCAAATGTGCGCTGCCTGTCTGCTGCACGAATCTGCGCATCTTCTGATGATGCGGCTGCTCTCTCAGCGCCCGGCCGGGCTGCGGCTCTCGGCGGCGGGTATGCAGCTTAGCATCCGCAGCGGCATGCTCTGCCCTTTGCCTGCCCTCACGGCTATTCTTCTGAGCGGCGCGGCGGCAAATTTCGCCGCTGCGCTCTGCTTTTTTGCATGCGGAGACAAAGACAGCGCCGGTGCAAATCTCTCACTGGCGCTGTTCAATCTCCTCCCCTATCGCAGCACAGACGGCGGAACACTGATCACGGCGCTGCTCGAGCACCGTTTGATCGCAGAGCATCCCGAGCGTGTGCAGCAGATCATGCGGCTGCTCTGCATTGCGGCAGCGCTCACAGTCAGTGCAGGGCTCATCCGCATGCACAGCAGAAACCTTTCACTCTGGAGCATGCTGCTGTTCATGACCGCCTCAGAGCTGACAGGCGATCCCGTGAAATAACACGCTGCGGGCTCACGCAGGCACGCAAAGACCATGCAATTTTCCGCGCTTTGCCGTCGCAAAACCGACAGCATGCGGAAATCCGCTTGCTTTCTGCCCGGCAATATGCTATGATGAAGCCGATGCAGGGCGATCCATAACGCCCATCCATCATCCTTACAAAGCAGCGGAGAGGCACAGTCAGAGACGGCTGTGCCTTCGCTGTTTTCTGGGGCGCATCACTTCGGCACAATGCGAAATGGCGACAAATCCCGTCAAATTTCAGACAAGTCGCTCCCGATTTATTGACATTCCGGCGGTTTCATGCTAGAATGTAGCCGTGGATAGCAATGGGGCTGTTCCGCCGGAGATACACGGTGGGATAGCTCTGTTTTTTTGCAGTTTTTTCAGGGAGGAGGGATTCAGATGAAGCTGCAGATCCTCGTCGCGGATTCCGGCGGACGGACGGAACGGCATCTGAATGTGCTCCGCACCGTGCTCACGGATACCGAATACGAGATTGCAAAATACACGGCTGACCTTCAGGAAGCCGTCACGCTCCTGCACGCACGGAAATACGATATTCTCGTCTGCATCAACCGCTCCCCGGGCTTCATCGCCGCAAGGCTTCTGCGTCTTGCACGCGGCATCACCGGGCAGATCCCCGCAATCGTCATCAGCGAATCGGAGGATTCCCAGCGGATGCGCGAATGCTTTTTGCTCGGCGCCATCGACTTCCTCTCGGAGCCGGTGCCGTCGGAGGATCTGATGCTCGCGCTCTCCCGTGCAGGCAGCATGATCCACGCACAGCGCATCGACGCGGAATACCAGTCTGCGCTGGAGGAATCGCTCTCCGAGCTCCCGCATACCGAGCAGAATGCGCCGGTCATCGCAAAGCTCGAGGATTTCCTCAAAAAGACCGCAGACCAGACGGCGACCGTTGAGATCGCAGCGGATTACTTCGGCTTCAACCGCGATTATTTCGGCAGGTATTTCAAAGCGAAATTCGGCATGACCTTCGGCGATTTCTACAAGGGTTTCCAGATGCGCTACGCGATGCGGCTGCTCGAATCGGGGCAGTTCAAGGTGCTTGAGGTGAGCCGTCTGCTCGGGTTCTCCACGCCGGATTACTTCACACGCGTGTTCAAGAAGCACACGGGGATCACCCCCTCTGCCTATCGCAAATAGCTTCTTCCGCCTCACGCACGGCGTCAAGCAGCGCATCGGGCGTCACCGGCATCAGAAGCAGACGCACACCCGCATGCCGCGCAGTGTCCAGATACCGCGCATAGCAGTCGGGATTCAGCAGCAATATCACCTGCGCGCCGCTTGTCTCCGCCTGCCGGAATAGATCGGTGATGTGGGTTTTCGCGTAGAGAATCCGGATTTCGCCGGGCTTTGCAAGCGGCATTGCGGAGAGATCGGAGACGCTGAGGTCTGCAAATCCCGCAGGATACAGGATCTCATACAGCCGCTTGCCGAGCGCTGCGTTTTCCGAAAGAATGCGGATCATATTCATGGCTGTTCCCCTTGTGATACATAGTATCTCAATTATACGGAAAAGCGCAGGTCTCCGCAAGCAGATTGCGCCGGATTCACGGATTTCTGCGGGGTCTTGTCGGATATTTGCAGGGAGCGCCGCGTTGACTTTCCCGCAGAAAATCCGCTATCATTATTATGTACGTTTATCGGCTTCTGCCGGTAAAATATCAAATTTGGAGGATGTTATATGTCTTACATTGATGAGATCATTCAGCAGGTGATCGAAAAAAATCCCGATGAGCCGGAGTTCCATCAGGCGGTCCGGGAGGTGCTCGATTCCATCCGCGTGATCGTGGATGCGAATGAGGCACAGTTCCGCCGTGACGCGCTGCTTGAGCGTCTGGTCAACCCGGAGCGCCAGATCAAGTTCCGCGTGCCGTGGATCGACGATCAGGGCAATGCACATGTCAACACCGGCTACCGCGTGCAGTTCAATTCCGCAATCGGCCCGTACAAGGGCGGTCTCAGACTGCACCCGTCCGTGAATATCGGCATCATCAAGTTCCTCGGCTTTGAGCAGATCTTCAAGAACTCCCTGACCGGTCTCCCGATCGGCGGCGGCAAGGGCGGCTCCGACTTCGACCCGAAGGGCAAGTCCGACCGCGAGATCATGAGCTTCTGCCAGAGCTTCATGTCTGAGCTCTGCAAGTACATCGGCGCAGACACCGACGTCCCGGCAGGCGACATCGGCACCGGTGCACGCGAGATCGGCTATATGTTCGGTCAGTATAAGAAGCTGCGCGGGCTCTTTGAGGGCGTGCTCACCGGCAAGGGTCTCTCCTACGGCGGCTCTCTCGCAAGAACCGAAGCGACCGGCTACGGTCTGCTCTACATCACCGACGCGCTGCTCCGCGATCATAACATTGATATCAAGGGCAAGACCGTCGCAGTCTCCGGCGCGGGCAATGTCGCGATCTATGCGATCGAGAAGGCACAGCAGCTCGGCGCAAAGGTCGTCACCTGCTCCGATTCGACCGGGTGGATCTATGACCCGGACGGCATCGACGTCGCGCTCCTGAAGGAGATCAAGGAAGTCCGCCGCGAGCGCCTGACCGCTTACAAGAATGCACGCCTGACCTCCGAGTATCACGAGGGCAGAGGCGTCTGGCAGGTCAAGTGCGATATCGCACTCCCCTGCGCAACGCAGAACGAGCTGACGCTTGCGGATGCACAGCAGCTCAAGGCAAACGGCTGCATCGCAGTCTGCGAGGGTGCAAACATGCCGACCACCGAGGATGCAACCAAGTTCCTCCAGGAGAACGGCATCCTGTTCATTCCGGGCAAGGCTTCCAACTGCGGCGGCGTCGCAACCTCCGCACTCGAAATGTCCCAGAACAGCGAGCGTCTGAGCTGGAGCTTCGAGGAGGTCGATTCCAAGCTGAAGGGCATCATGGAGAATGTCTACGCGAACATCAGCGCTGCCGCAAAGAAGTACGGCATGGAGGGCAACTATGTTGCCGGTGCGAATATCGCAGGCTTCGAGAAGGTGCTTCAGGCGATGAACGCACAGGGTATCGTGTAATGACCGGGCAGGATATGACGGGCATTCCGTTCACGGGATTCCCGATGCAGCACCCGGAAATGCAGATCGGACTGCCGGAGCGCACACAGCAGGTGCAGCCGCATGAAACATCCGAATATGCACAGGATACAGAATGCTGGGATTAACATAATATAAGATGGATACGCCCTTTCAGAAGGAGGGGCGTATCTGTTGCTGTCTACGAGAGGAGTATGAGATGAAAACGATTCTGGTCTGTCGGGAGACGGATCCGCGTGAAACGAGAGTCGCGCTGATCCCCGACGATATCAAAAAGCTCATCGGCATGGGCTTTACCTGCAAGGTCGTGCGCGGAGCCGGCGAAAAGAGCGGCTTCTCCGACGCTGCCTACGAAAAAGCGGGCGCTGAGTTGATCGGCACGGAGCAGGAGGGCTATGACAGCGAGATCGTGCTGCGGATCCTAAAGCCGCAGAGCGCCGCCGGTCTGCGCCCCGATACCCTGCACCTGAGCTACCTCGACCCGTTCAACGAGAAGGCACTGCTGCATGAATTCGCCGAAAGCGGCGTGCAGGCTGTCTCGCTCGAAATGATCCCCCGCACCACCCTCGCACAGAAAATGGATGTGCAGTCCTCGCAGACCTCGCTCGCGGGCTATGTCGCCGTGCTGAACGCGGCTGCACGGCTTCCGAAGGTTCTGCCGATGATGGTGACGCCCTCCGGCACGATCAACCCGGCACGTGTGTTTATCATCGGTGTCGGCGTGGCAGGCCTCCAGGCGATTGCAACCGCAAAGCGTCTCGGTGCGCGTGTCGATGCGTTTGACACCCGCCCGGTCGTTGAGGAGCAGGTCAAGTCGCTCGGCGCGAGCTTTGTCAAGATCGACCTCGGCGAAATGGGACAGACCGATCAGGGCTATGCAAAGGAGCTGACGCCCGAACAGATCAAAAAGCAGCAGGAGGCGCAGGCAAAAGTCTGCGAGCGCTCCAATATCGTCATCACGACCGCAAAGGTCTTCGGCAGAAAGGCGCCGCGCCTCATCGCAAAGGATGTCATCGACCGCATGCAGCCGGGCTCCGTCATTGTCGATATGGCTGTCTCGACCGGCGGCAATGTCGAGGGCTCGAAGCTCTTTGAGGAGGTCGTCACCGAGAACGGCGTCATCATCATGTCCGGCGATTTTCTTGAGCGGCAGGTGCCGTTTGACGCCTCCAAGATGCTCTCGGGCAACTTCACGGCGTTCCTCACGCATTTCTATGACAAAGAAGCCAAGGAATTCAAGGTCAACATGCAGGATGAGATCATGCGCGGCTGTCTGCTGACGCAGGGCGGCAGGATCATCCACGAACGGTTCAAGGAGGCATAATATGGGCGAAATCATGCTGCTTATTTTTGTATTTGTCATCGCCGGTTTCTTAGGCGTTGAGCTGATCTCGAAGGTTCCCTCTCAGCTGCACACCCCGCTGATGTCGGGCACAAATGCGATCTCCGGCATTACGGTTGTCGGCGCAATGTCCGCAACTGCGGTCGCCGTGCTCGCACCGAGCAGCACCGTCGGCATGATCTTCGGCATTGCCGCGATCGTGCTTGCTGCAATCAATGTGGTCGGCGGCTATCTTGTCACAGACCGCATGCTCGGCATGTTCAAGAAGAAGGGGGATAAGAAGAAATGAGAGATGTCATCATCACCGTGCTCTACATGGTGTCGGCAGTGCTGTTCATCCGCGGCATCAAGCTGCTCGGCAAGGCAGACACCGCACGCAGGGGCAACGGTCTTTCCGCGGTCGGCATGCTGATTGCAGTGATCACCGTGCTCTTTGAAAAGCAGGTCATGGACGCGGGTCTCATGAGCTATCTGATGATCGCAGGCGCAGTCATTGTCGGCAGCATCATCGGCGCAGTCTGGGCAAAGAAGGTCGAGATGACCGGCATGCCGCAGCTCGTTGCACTGTTCAACGGCTTCGGCGGTCTCTCCTCGCTGCTCGTCGCACTGGCGCAGTATGCAAATGCCCGCACAGTCGGCGCGGATGCACAGCCCTTTGAGGGCATCACGCTCGGTCTGACGGTCGCCATCGGTGCGATTGCGTTCACGGGCTCTGTGGTCGCATGGGGCAAGCTCTCGGGCAAGATGTTCAGGAAATCCGTGACGATCCCCGCGAAGAATGCGCTCAACGCAGTGCTGGCGATCGCAGGTCTTGCAGGTGTCTGTCTCTATGCCTTCAGCGGCAGCAATGTGACGCTCGGCTTCATCGGCATGGCGCTTGTCACCGCGGCATATCTGATCCTCGGCTTCACGATGGTCGTCACGATCGGCGGCGGCGATATGCCCGTCATCATCTCCCTGCTCAATGCGTTCTCGGGTCTTGCAGCGGCATTTGCAGGTCTCGCGATCAGCAACTCCGTGCTGGTGGTCTCCGGCTGTCTGGTCGGCACCTCGGGTCTCATCCTGACGCTCATCATGTGCAAGGCGATGAACCGCACGCTCTATTCCCTGCTGTTCGGCAGCTTCGGCGCATCGAAGTCGAAGAGCGCGGCAGGCAGCGGCAAGGAGCCGAAGTCGATGTCCGTCGAGGACGCCTATCTCATCCTTGAGGCGGCATCCTCCGTTGTGTTCATCCCCGGATACGGCATGGCGGTCGCGCAGGCACAGCATGCCGTCAAGGAGCTCTGCGATAAGCTCGAGGAGAACGGCGCAGAGGTCAGCTTTGCGATTCACCCGGTCGCAGGACGCATGCCCGGTCACATGAATGTGCTGCTGGCAGAGGCGAATGTCCCCTATGAGCAGCTCAAGACTGCGGACGAGATGAACCCGCAGATGCCGAACACCGATGTTGCCATTGTCATCGGTGCAAATGACGTTGTCAACCCCTCTGCGCAGACCGACGAATCCTCGCCGCTCTACGGCATGCCGATCATCAATGCGTATGAGGCACGCACGGTCTTCGTCTTAAAGCGCGGCAAGGGCGCAGGCTTCTCCGGCGTGGAGAATCCGCTCTTCACGAATGACAACACCGTCATGATCTACGGCGACGCGAAGCAGACGGTCTCGCAGCTTGTCAGCGAATTCGACGAGACCTGAGTGTAGAAATTCGGAAACAATCTGCCATTATTTTTAGATTTGTTTCCAAATCATCAAAAACCGCTTGACAAATCTTTCACAATGTGCTATAATGCACTCAGAACAGCAAAGGGGCTGCGAAGGAACAAACTTCGCAGCCTTTTCTGTTTATATGAAGCGCTTTGTAACAATACAACGGAACGCACAACGGGGTGCATGATGCTGACGGTTTTCTCAGCACATGCGCCCTTTTTCGTTTCACAGAAAAGGAGAGATCACAATGACAAATGACATTTTGCAGTCGGTTGACAGCGAGATCTTTGCGGTCTGGTTTCTGATCGGCGCCGCACTGGTGTTCTTCATGCAGGCAGGCTTTGCGATGGTCGAGACCGGCTTCACCCGCGCAAAGAATGCTGCCAATATCATCATGAAAAATCTCATGGATTTCTGCATCGGCACACCGATGTTCGTGCTGATCGGCTTCGGGCTCTTCCTCGGCGAGGATCTCTGCGGGCTGATCGGTAAGCCGGGCTTCGATGTGTTCACCGCATACGAAAACTTCGACTGGTCGAATTTCGTCTTCAATCTGGTCTTCTGCGCGACCGCCGCGACGATTGTTTCCGGCGCGATGGCAGAGCGCTGCAAGTTCCTGTCCTACTGCATCTATTCCGGCGTCATCAGCGCGCTGGTCTACCCGATCGAAGCACACTGGATCTGGGGCGGCGGCTGGCTCGCACAGCTCGGCTTCCACGATTTCGCGGGCTCCTGCGCAATCCACATGGTCGGCGGCATCGCCGCACTGGTCGGCGCAAAGATCCTCGGACCGCGCATCGGCAAGTTCACGAAGAAATCTGACGGCAGCACACAGCCGAACGCAATCCCCGGTCATAACCTGACGCTCGGCGCACTCGGATGCTTCATCCTCTGGTTCGGCTGGTACGGCTTCAACGGCGCCGCATGTACCTCGACCGGGCAGCTCGCATCGGTCTTCGTCACCACGACCATCGCTCCGGCAGTCGCCACCGTCACCTGCATGATCTTCACATGGGTGAAATACGGCAAGCCCGATGTGTCGATGTGCCTGAACGCATCGCTCGCGGGTCTGGTCGGCATCACGGCAGGCTGCGATGTGATGGACGCGGCAGGCGCTTCGATTGTCGGCATCGTCTCGGGACTGCTGGTCTGCTTCGGCGTCTGGCTGCTCGACTATGTGCTGCACATCGACGATCCCGTCGGTGCAGTCGCAGTCCACATGATGAACGGCATCTGGGGCACGGTTGCAGTCGGTCTCTTTGCAACAACAGCCGCACCCGGCAATGATACGATGAACGGTCTCTTTTACGGCGGCGGCTTCGCGCTGCTCGGCAAGCAGCTCCTCGGCTTTGTCTCGGTCGCTGCATGGACAGCCGTCACGATGACAGTTGTCTTCCTCGTGATCAAGCACACGATCGGTCTGCGTGCCTCGGAGCAGGAGGAAATCCTCGGCATGGACGCCGCAGAGCACGGTCTGGTCAGCTCCTATGCGGACTTTGCCCCTGCAATGGGTGAAGCGGCAATGGCAGGCTACCCTGAGCACGGCGAGCATGTCGCTGCACCTGCAAAGCCTGTCCCGGCTGTCAGCGTGACGGAAACAGCTTCCGATCCGGCACAGCCGAAGATGACAAAGGTTGCGGTCGTGTTCAATCAGGAGAAGCTGCATCATTTCATTCACGCGATGGAGCGCATCGGCATCACCGGCGTCACCGTCACGAATGTCATGGGCTGCGGCATCCAGAAATCGAATCACTACTATCGCGGTGCGAAAATGAGCGCCACGCTGCATCCGAAGATCAAGGCAGAGATTGTCGTCTGCAAGGTGCCGGTGGAAACGGTCATCAAGACCGCACGCGAGGTGCTGTATACAGGGCAGGTCGGCGACGGCAAGATCTTCACCTATCCGGTTGAGCAGGTCGTGAAGGTGCGCACGGGTTCTGTGAACTATGACGCACTCCAGAGCGAGGAGCTCCCGGAGACTGAATGAGCTTTCTTCTATCATCTCATTTCCTTACAAAGCGGCAGGGGCACGGTGTCACATCCGTGCTCCTGCCGTTTCATGCGGTATCGCAGGCGCGATGACAGATGCCGGAAACGCTGTCCCCGGCTCCCGTTATCACAGAATAAAAGGAGGGCACAGTGTCATATCCGTGCCCTCTGCTGTTTGTTCTTTACGCTGTGATTGTGCCGCCGCCGAGCACAACATCCCCGTCATAGAAGACTGCCGCCTGCCCTGCTGTCACAGCGCGCTGCGGTGTCTCAAATTTCAGCTCTGCGGTCGTCTCATCGAGAAAGCGCAGCACTGCCGGCTGCTCCGGGTGCCGGTATCGGATCTTCGCGCTGCACCGTACCGATGCAGCCGGCGGCTCCCCCGCAATCCAGTTGACATCGCGCACACGCACCGTATCAGAGAACAGGTCGGCGTTGTTACCGATCACCACACGGTTGCGTACAGGGTCGATCGCGACCACATATGCCGATTTTCCGATGGAAATGCCGAGCCCGCGCCGCTGCCCGACGGTATAGTGAATGATGCCCCTGTGCTGCCCGATGACATTGCCCGCTGTGTCCACAAATTCACCGGGCTCCGGGCAGATTCCCGTGTTTGCTTCGATCACCCGCGCATAGTCGCCGTCGGGCACAAAGCAGATGTCCTGTGACTCGCGCTTGTGGGCGTTGACAAAGCCCTGCTCCTCCGCAATCTCACGCACCTGCGTCTTTTTGAGATTCCCGAGCGGGAAGAGGATCTGCGCGAGCTGCGCCTGCGTCAGCATATAGAGCACATAGCTCTGATCCTTCGATGTATCCGCCGCCTTCTTGAGCAGAAAGCCCTCGGGTGTCTCCTCGATGCGGGCATAGTGCCCCGTGACGATCTTTGCACAGTGCAGCTCCTGTGCCCTTGCAAGCAGCCCCGCAAATTTCATCGTGCGGTTGCAGTCGATGCAGGGGTTCGGTGTCTCGCCGCGCTGATAGCACCGCACAAATTTGTCGATGACCTCGCGCCGGAAGCCCTCCTTGAAATTGAACACATAATGCGGCATGCCGAGCCGGTATGCAACGGCACGCGCATCCTCTGCATCGTCGAGCGTGCAGCAGGTTTTGCCGCTGTCTGTGACTGCGGCATCGCTGTTTTCAAAGAGCTTCATCGTGCAGCCGATGCAGTCATATCCAAGCTGTTTCGTGAGATAAGCGGCGACGCCGGAATCCACGCCGCCGCTCATCGCGATCAATGCCTTCTCTGCCATATCACACCGCACAGGAGGGCTCGGGGCCTTCCTTGAAGAGCTCCGGGTCATAGGCGATGCCGTTCCTGTCAAAATAATCCTTGACGGCCGCCTTGATCGCCTCCTCCGCAAGCACAGAGCAGTGCAGCTTGTGTGCGGGGAGCCCGTCCAGCGCCTCAGTGACAGCACGGTTCGTGAGCGTCAGTGCCTCAGAGAGCGGCTTGCCCATGATGAGCTCGGTTGCCATCGAGCTGGACGCGATTGCGCTGCCGCAGCCGAATGTCTCAAACTTCACATCCGTGACGATCTCATGCCCGGGCTCGCCCTCGATTTTCAGGTAGATTTTCATGATGTCACCGCATTTTGCATTGCCGACCTCGCCGACGCCGTCTGCATCCTCGATCACGCCGACATTGCGCGGATTGCGGAAATGATCCATCACCTTTTCACTGTAAAGTGCCATATGATTCCCTCACTTCAATACATAATCCATTTTGCCTTCGCTCTGTGCGCGCCAGATCGGAGACATACTTCTCAGATATTCCACGACCTCCGTGACCTCGCGGATGATCGTATCCACCTGCTCCTCCGTGATATCCTCGCCGAGCGACAGACGCAGCGAGCCGTGCGCGACCTCATGCGGTCTGCCGATTGCCATGATGACATGGCTGGGGTCGAGCGAGCCGGAGGTGCATGCGCTGCCGGAGGAAGCACAGATGCCCTTGTCATCAAGCAGCAGGAGCATCGACTCGCCCTCGATCGCCTCAAAGCAGAAGCTGACATTGGAGGGCAGACGCTTCACCGGGTCGCCGTTTAAGATGCTGTGCGGAATCTTCGCGAGCCCCGCGATCAGGCGGTCACGCAGGCGGATGAGCCGTGCGTTGTTCTCATCAAGATGCAGAAGCTGATCCTCAAGCGCCGCCGCCATACCGACAATCGCCGGAAGATTCTCCGTGCCCGCACGCTTGCCGCGCTCCTGTCCGCCGCCGTAAATCACATTCCGGAGACGGATGCCCTTCTTCGCATAGAGAAAACCGACGCCCTTCGGCCCGTGGAACTTGTGCCCCGAGACAGACAGCATGTCGATATTCTGTGCCTGCACATCAATGTGCAGATGCCCCGCCGCCTGCACGGCATCCGTGTGAAAGAGCACGCCCTTTTCGCGGCACACGGCGCCGATCTCCGCAATCGGCTGCACCGTGCCGATCTCATTGTTTGCATACATAACTGTGACAAGGCAGGTCTCCGGGCGGATCGCCGCAGCGACCTCCTCCGCTGTGACGATGCCGTTTTCGTGCACATCGAGCAGCGTGATCTCGAAGCCTTCCTCTTTCAGCGCATCGAGCGTGTGCAGCACGGCATGATGCTCGAATGCAGTGGAAATAATATGCTTTTTGCCCTTCTTCGCGCCGAGCGCCGCAGCGGAGCGGATCGCCTGATTGTCGGCCTCGCTGCCGCCGGAGGTGAATGTGATTTCCTTCGGGTCTGCATTCAGGCAGGCGGCGACACGCGCTCTTGCATCTTCGAGCTTTTCCTTTGCGCGCTGCCCGAAGGCATAGAGGCTCGAGGGGTTGCCGTAATCAGAGATGAGACAGGGCAGCATCGCAGCGAGTGCTGCGCGTCCCACAGCAGTTGTCGCAGCATTGTCTGCATAGATCATATGTGGATTCCTCCTTCAAATACCCGGAAGCTGCCGGGTGTTATCTCAGAACAACCCGTGCAGATTTCCAGTAGTTCGTCTATCGAATTACTAGGCTATATACAGTATAGCATAAATTCCCTGTTTTGTCAAGGGTAAAGAAGCGCATTCTTTTCTGATGTGCATGTTCCTGCACATCCATGTGAAGTATACTTGACAAGTGCGAAAATATCTGCTACAATGGAAATATAGGAAGCAGCCGCTATTTTGGGACAAACACAGGAGGGGTTACTATGAACTATACTTCACATGTGCAGACCGCACCCGCAGAGACAGACTGGGTGCTCCGTCAGCCCTATACCCACATGCTCCGCGAATACCGCGCCGCTGCGGACAAGCTGAATGCGCGCCTTGCAGAGCTGCGCCGCATGCTCCGGCAGATGCAGCAGGCGAAGACGGGCACGCGGGAATCCGTGCGCGCACAGAAGAATCTGGAGCGGCGCATTCTTCTGCTCCGGGACGAGCGCGACGATCTGGAGTGCGTCATGCGGGAGATCCGGGGCTATGCAGAAATGGAGGTGCAGGCATAAGCGGGCAGACGCCGCGGCGCGTGCGGGAAGACGTGCCGGACTTTGACCCGGAGCTGATCTTCCGGCTGACGCAGGAGGCGGAGCTGAATCCGCAGTCGCAGAGACCGCTGCTGCGCGCTGTCCGGCATGCGTGGGCAACTGCGCTCACGGAAAAGCAGCGGCTGTATCTGCACCTTTATTATAGTGAGGTGCTGACAATGCGGGAGATCGCGGCACGCTGCGGCGTGGACATCACGACGGTCTCGCGGACACTGCGCCGTGCCCGTATGCGGCTCAGGGCTGTTTTGCAGTATTATATCCAGGAATGAGACACATATTATATGTGACGAACATTTTGCCTCTGTGTGAAAGAAAGCGCGCAGAGGCATTATGTTATATCAGTATTTGGCGGGGAAAGTGCCTCCGGCGGATTTATAATGAGGGCTCTGCCCTCAAACTCCCGCCGGGGGCAGCGGCCCCCGGACCCCATTGCAAAATCCCCCCGCCCCCGCGGGGGCGGGGGATTTTGAGACAGAGGAGTCTGAGGGGATCGCTATCCCCTCAGCAGGGGTGTGGGGGCGGCGCCCCCACATAGAACCATCGAAAGTGCTCCCCGCCAGATACTGATTTATATTCGTAAGCGTTCCGGGAAAGTGCTTCGGAAATGTCAACAGATCAAATAAGAAGCGGGAGTTTTTGTTCACTTCGACGAAGTTTGTGAAAGTTCTGTGCGAGGGCTTGACATTCCGCGAAAAAAGTGGTATTGTATGTTTAGCACTCGGAGAGATTGAGTGCTAGCACAAACAACAAACGGTTGCAAATCACTGAAAGGGGGCGGGCAGATGGATGACCGGAAGCTGCGGATCCTCAAGGCAGTTGTCGAAGAGTATGTCGTGACAGGCGAGCCGGTCGGCTCCAAAACGATCGCAGCCCTGCCCGATATTCACGTTTCTGCCGCAACCATCCGCAATGATATGGCGTTCCTGGAGCAGCTCGGTCTGCTGGAACAGCCGCACACCTCCGCCGGGCGCATCCCGACATTCCAGGGCTACCGCGTCTACATTGAACGGTGTATGGGCGGCAAGGGGCTCAGCGAGGAGGAGCGTGCAAGGCTCGACGGCATGTTTGCAGGCGATCAGCCGCTGACAGAGGAGCTTCTCATCCAGAGCGCGACCACAGCCCTTGCGGAAATCACAAACTGTGCCGCAGTCGCCGTCAACGCGATGCCGCAGTTCTCCGTGATCTCAAAGGTCGAGGTGATCCCGACCGGCAAGCGGCTCTATGTGATCCTGCTGATCACCTCCGCCGGCAATATCAAGAACAAGGCGTGCCGGCTGGAATTTGATCTGAATGACGAGCAGCTCCAGTTCTTCACGCAGTTCCTGACAGAGCATCTGCACGGCGTCTCCGTCGAGGATCTCTCCCCGCAGATGTTTGAACAGCTTGTCGCGGCGATGGGCGCTTATATGACAACGCTCAGCCCGCTCGTGCAGGGGCTCTATGAGCTGAGCCGCGATATGATGCGGCAGGAGCTCACGGTCAACGGCGCAAAGAACCTGCTCACCTGCCAGGATCTCAACACGGTCGATATCGTGGAGTTCATGGAGCACCAGGATGTGATCGTTCCCCTGCTCAATGACACGTTCAGCGGCATCCATGTGATGTTCAGCGAGGACGGCGAACAGGGCGGACATTTCGTCATCGGCAATTCGAGCATGATCGTCGGGCGCTGGAAAAAGGACGGCAGAGACGCCGGACGGCTCGGCATCATCGGACCGATGCGGCTTGATTACGCAAAGATCATTCCGTATCTTGAATATTTCACAGAAAAAATCAGCGATCTGATTTCCGAAAAGGAGGATGACAACCATGAGTGATGAGCTGCGCGATGCAGACGGCTGCGAGGATTTCGAGTCGCTGGAGGAAAGCGGACTGCTTGACGCGGATCTCGACGAGGTGAAGGCTGCGGAAGCAGAGGCGGAAGCCGAAGCCAAAGCAGAGACCGAAGCCAAAGCAGAGGCGGAAACCGAAGCCGAACCGGAAGCCGGGGATCTGATCGGAGACGACACAGATGACGGCGAGCCGGACATCATCGAGGAGGATCCCGCAGAAAAGGCGCTCGCAGAAGCAAACGACAAATACCTGCGGCTCTTCGCGGAGTTTGAC
>JAEEGL013173605.1_pt1 | contig 15734 bp, 13 predicted proteins | sample 9134231 | NCBI WGS metagenome assembly JAEEGL01 (sample SAMN16246548, study PRJNA631951) | gut metagenome | biome: gut microbiome; feature: rumen; material: fiber-attached | host: Bos | place: Iran: Karaj | collected 2018-10
AGTACTTGTTGTACTTGTCCATGAACTCCTGGCTTTCGGTACGGAAGCGGAAGCAGGCGTTCTTGAGGTACTCGGCGATGCTGGCCTTCACGTCGTCGGCCTTCGCAAGCTCATAAGCCTTCTCGAAAGCGGGGATGCAGCTTTTCAGGGCCTTCTCGAAATCACCGATAAGGGCCATGTACTTCGCATCGTCCATCTCGTTCTGGGCCTTCTCCTGGATGTCGATGGCCTTGTTGTAGAAGAGTATGCCTTCTCCGATGTAACCGAACTCATACTTGGGGTTGATCTCGGAGCACTTGCGGTACGCGGCGATGGCGGCCTGCTCGTGCTCGGACTTGGGTTCGAGCTTCTCGTGGATGGTGCCTTCGACATAGTACAGGGAAGCGTTGTTGGGCTCGTTCTTCTTCGCGACGTCGAGGAGTTCGAAGATACGGTCGGTGTTCTCTCCCTTGCCGACATAGTAATTGATCAGGCCGATCAGGATGCTCTGGCTCTGGGGATACTTGGTAAAGCCTTCCTCCAGCCATTTCACGACGCCTTCCTTGTCGCCGGTCTTGTCGGCGATGTCGGAGAGTTTGGCGAACGCTTCGCCGTCCTCACCGTAGTAGCCGTAGGAGACGGCTTTCTCGAAGAGTCCCTTCGCCCTCTCGTTCTCGCCCACCATCCAGGCCGTGAAAGCGGCATTGTAGATGGCGCTGGTGTCGATCTGGTTCACAGGGGGCTGTGCGAGGGCATTCGCGGCGGCCTCGAAGTACTTGGAGGCATCGGAGTGCTTGCCGAACTGGTAGGCGTTGAAGGCCTCATCCATGTACTTCTTGCTTATGTCGGTGACAGCGGTGGAGATGACCTTCACCTTCTTGCCCTTGACATCCATCTCGTTGGCCTTGACGTATGCCTTGAGGGCACGGTCGAGCGCATCCTTGTAGATGGGCTTGGTGATCTCGATGATCTCGAGGCGGCCCTGGTCGTTGAAGTAGTAGGCCTTGGTGTCATAGGTCTTCTTCGTGAAAGGACGTCCGGCAACTTCCACCTTCGAGGTCTTTTTCACCTTCTCGTTCGCCATTATGAGCTGGAGATCCTGCTCCGTAGCTCCTACCCAACCATTCCCCATGGGAGCGTTGTAGGCATCCATCATGGCCTGTCCGAGCTTGAGCCAGGTGGCCTGCTTGGCAGCCTTCTTCGGGTTGTCAGCAGCTTCCTGGGCGGCTTCTGCGGCAGCTTTCGCAGCGGAGACGGTCTTGTTCTGCTGCGCGAAAGCTGCGGTTATGCTGGCCGTGAGGGCCAGAACGGTCAAAATCTTTTTCATACTATCAAAATTTACTCTGTTTCATTTTCAACTGTCTCCGTTGCCGGGGCGGGTTCTGCAACTGCTCCTTCCGCGGGCGCTTCAACCGGGGTCTCGGAGACCTGCGCCTCCTCTTCCTCCTCGCGGGCGACCACCGAAACGGCGGAAATCGCGTCTCCCTCGCGGATATTGATCAGCTTCACTCCCTGCGTCGCACGGCCTGCAACCTTGATGTCAGTGACGTGCATCCTGATCGTGACGCCCGAACGGTTTATGATCATCAGGTCGTTCTCCTCCGTCACGTTCTTTATCGCCACGACCGGTCCGGTCTTCTCCGTAATGTTCAGCGTCTTCACTCCCTTCGTTCCCCTTGCCGTCAGGCGGTAATCCTCGGGATCGGACCTCTTTCCGAAACCGTTCTCGCTGACCACCAGGACCGTATGGGCGGAAGCATCTTCAGCATTCTTGTCATAAGTGATCACTCCGACCACTTCATCACCTTCTGCAACATTGATGCCGCGAACGCCCGAAGCGCTGCGTCCGCAGGCCCTGAGAGTCTTCTCCTCGAAGCGCACGCAACGTCCGTCACGCACCGCGATCATGATGTTCTCGTCGCCGTTGGTGAGCACCGCGTCAAGCAGTTCGTCGCCTTCACGTATGGTCAGGGCGATGATACCCTTGTTGCGGCTGCGCTTGTTCGAGTACTCGCTGAGGGCGGTCTTCTTGATGATGCCCTTCTTGGAGACCAGGGTCACGAAATGGGACGAGGTGTACTCGGGATCCTCGATGGACCGGGCGTTCAGGTAGGTCTTGATGCTGTCGTCCTGGCTGATGGAAAGCAGGTTCTGCACCGCACGTCCCTTCGAGGTACGGGTGCCTTCAGGCAGCTCGTACACCTTGAGGCGGTAGCATATTCCCTTGTCGGTGAAGAAGAGCATCGTGGAGTGCATGTTCGCCACGTAGATGTGCTCTATGAAGTCCTCATCGCGGGTGGCGCTCGCCTTCTTGCCTATGCCGCCGCGGCTCTGGGAATGGAATTCCGTGAGCGGGGTACGCTTGATGTAGCCGAGGTGGGAGATGGTGATGACCACGTCCTCGTCGGCATAGAAGTCCTCGGGGTTGAATTCCTCGGCGGAGAGGGCGATCTCCGTGCGACGCTTGTCGGCGTACTTCTGCTTCATCTCCTGGGTTTCGGCCTTCACGATGGCGAGCTGTTCGGCCTCGCTGGAGAGTATGACCTTGCAGCGGGCGATGAACTTCTCGAGCTCCTCGAATTCGGCCTGCAGCTTGGTCTTCTCCAGTCCGGTGAGCTGCCTCAGGCGCATCTCGATGATGGCGGAAGCCTGCGGATCCGTGAAGCCGAAGCGGGCCATCAGTTCGGCCTTCGCCTCTTCGATATTGGCGGAAGTCTTGATTATCTGGACTATCTCGTCGATGACGTCGATGGCCTTCAGCAGGCCTTCCAGGATATGGGCGCGCTTTTCGGCCTTGGCCAGTTCGAAACGGGTCCTGCGGACCACGACCTCGTGGCGGAAGTCCACGAATGCCGCGAGCATCTCCTTGAGGGAGAGGGTGCGGGGACGTCCTCCGACCAGGGCAACGTTGTTGATGGCGAAGCTGGACTGCAGGGCGGTGTACTTGAACAGGGTGTTCAGCACCACGTTGGAGTTGGAGCCGGCCTTCACCCGGAACACTATCCTGACGCCCTCGCGGGAGGATTCGTCGTTGATGTAGGATATGCCTTCGATCTTCTTGTCTTCGACCATCTGGGCTATCCTCTCTATCATGTCCTTCTTGTTGACCATGTAGGGGATCTCCGTCGCGACTATGGTCTCGCGGCCGTTGTCGGCGACTTCGATGTCGGTCTTCGCGCGGACGACCACACGGCCGCGGCCGGTGGTGTAGGCGTCGATGATGCCCTGGCGGCCCTGGATGAGGCCTCCGGTCGGGAAATCAGGTCCCGGGAGGTATTCCATCAGTTCCTCGACCGTGATGTCGGGGTTGTCTATGTAGGCGCAGATGGCGTCGCAGCATTCACCGAGGTTGTGCGGGGCCATGTTGGTGGCCATTCCGACCGCGATTCCGGAGGAACCGTTCAGCAGGAGCAGCGGGAGTTTCGTAGGCAGCACCGAAGGCTCCTCGAGGGAGTCGTCGAAGTTGGGCTGCATGTTCACCGTGTCCTTGTCCAGGTCCGCCAGCACGTCTTCGGTCATCTTCGCGAGCTTGGCTTCGGTGTAACGCATGGCAGCGACGGGGTCGCCGTCCATGGATCCGAAGTTGCCCTGTCCCCAGACGAGGGGATACCTCTGGTTCCAGTTCTGCGCCAGGCGCGCCATCGCGTCGTACACGCTGGAGTCGCCGTGCGGGTGGAACTTACCGAGGACCTCACCGACGATACGGGCGGATTTCTTTGTCTGGCCGCCGTAATCGAGGCCGAGTCCCTCCATTCCGAAGAGGACCCTGCGCTGCACGGGCTTGAGGCCGTCCCTCACATCAGGAAGGGCCCTCGCCACGATAACGGACATCGAGTAGTCGATGTACGCGGTGCGCATTTCGTGGTCTATTTCCACAGGCTCGATAATCCCGGTCACCCCTTCCTGTACCATGTTCTCACTATCCATAAATCTTCTTCAAAATCTCATATAATCATAAACACGCGAAGATAGTAAAAAAATCCGATATAATTGCTATTTTTGTACTGAAATGAACGTTTCTGAGGAATTGAAAAAGGTAGTGGCCGGTTCGGTCGACGAAGCGCTCCGGACAGGGAACCTCGAAGTGCTGCCTGAGCACCTTCTGACGGCGATTCTGAGATCGCCGGGATGCGAGGCCGCAAAGGCCCTGTCGGAACTCGGGACGGATGTTTCCTCGCTGAAGCGGGCAATGGATTCGAGGGTGTTCCGCAGCCGGGCACTCCCCTTCGAGGCGAAGCAGGACATCGCCTTTTCCCGCGAGGCGGCCGCAGCCCTGAACAGGGCGGCGCTGGAGGCAGTGAAGGCGGGATGCTCCCAGACGGGTACCCTGCACCTTCTGCTGGCGCTCTCCCTTGGCGGAACGGTATTCTCCCTGGACCTTGGGGATACCGCCGGAATCACGCCGGAGGCGGTGAAGAGTTTTATTAAAGAGGAAACGGCGGGGACGGAGGAGGCCGGAGGGTGTCCGTCCGCCGAGGAGATAGCCAGGGCCGTCATCGAGCAGCTGGAACTGCAGGGGCTGGCGCTGAGGGCGCTGAGCCGCGGCGGGTTGCCTTACAGTTAGGCCCTGGAGACGGCTACGAGTTCGAGTCCCATATCGTCTATCATCTCGCGGAGGGAGTCCAGGGGGCAGGAGGCCGAGATGGTTCCCAGGAGGGCGTCGAGGTTGTATTCCGTGTTTCTCATGACTGCGTTTGTTTTTGTTTACAGCTGCAAAGTTAGGCCCCGCTTGTGCCAAAGCGCAGCACAAAGTAGAAAAAATATGAAAAAAGTTTTCGTTTTCCTGGCATTGGCCGTCATATCCCTGTGCGCCGCCGCTCAGGCACCGCGACAGAAGCTCCTGGAGCCTTCCGCGACCTGCCTTTACGCAGAGAAGGACGGGACGGCCCTTCATCTGGACATCTACGACCCCGCGCCCGGGGCGGCAGTGACCTACGCTGACGGCAAGGCCAAGCCGGCGGTCCTGTTCGTCTTCGGAGGGGGCTTCGTCATCGGCAGCCGTGACCACGAAAGCTACAATCCCTGGTTCAAGGCCCTTTCCGACGAAGGATTCAAGGTCATATCCATAGACTACCGTCTCGGCATGAAGGGCGTCGAGGCCAAGGGCTTCGCCATGCTGGACGCCATCCACAGTGCCGTCGAAATGGCCGTTGAGGACCTTTTCAGCGCCACCCTGTTCCTTATCGACAACGCCTCCGAGCTCGGAATAGACCCTGCGAACATAGTCACCGCCGGGTCCTCCGCCGGGGCGATGACCGTCCTGCAGGCGGAGTGGGAGATCAGCAGCGGCGGGAAGCTCGCGGCCGTGCTGCCGGAGGGTTTCGATTACGCCGGGGTGATGAGTTTCTCCGGGGCCATCTATTCCGACCGCGGGGCCATACGCTACCCGAAAGGCAGCGCGCCCACCCTGCTGTTCCACGGGACCGCCGACAAGATCGTGCCCTACAGGAACATACGTCTCCTGAAGCGGCAGTTCGCCGGCTCCCCCGCACTCGCGCCCATACTGCTGAAGGCCGGCTGCAGCTGCAGCTTCTACCGTTTCAAGGGTGCGGCGCATGAGATCGCGAGCGGGGAGTCGATGATGCGCAACCTCGACGAGGAGCTGCAGTTCATCGAACTGAGCGTCGTGCGTAAAGACAGAAGGGTCATCGACGCAACTGTCGAAGACCCTTCCATTCCTCCCTTCAAGAATCTCTCCCTGAAGCAGATGTACGGGAAGTGACCTACATGGTCATCTTCATGAGCGCGAGGCTGATGAGGTCGGCCACGTTGCCGTGGTAGCTGGTGTTGGCGTCGTGCAGGTAGCGGTTGGCTATCGCGCAGCAGACCGTGCCGGCGTCGTGCCCGAGGTGGGCCGCCAGGCCGGCGATCGCCGAACCTTCCATTTCGAAATTGGTGATCCTGTAGCCTCCGAAGCTGAATGTCTCGAACTTCTCGAGCATGTCGGGCATCGCGAGGCCCTGGCGCACTACCCTGCCCTGAGGGCCGTAGAAGCCGGATGCCGAGATGGTCATTCCCTTCACGGTGCAGTCTTCGAACCTCTTTATTATGGCGTCGCTCGCGCGGACGAAGTAAGGGTCGGGCAGGTGCTTGTTCCAGTTGCAGTGCTTCTTGAAGGCCTCCTCGAAGTCGAGCAGGGCCACCTTGTCGCGGTCGGCGTACCAGTTCAGCAGGCCGTCGCAGCCTATCGAGATGTGCGAGAAGATGAAGGATCCAAGGGGGATGTCGGGGTGGATGGCCCCGCAGGTCCCTATCCTGAGGATCTTCAGGCGGCGGTGCTCGGGCTTGACCTCACGGGTATTGAAGTCCACGTTGGCAAGGGCGTCCAGCTCGGTCATGACTATGTCGATGTTGTCGGTGCCTATGCCCGTCGAGAGGACGGTCACCCGCTTGCCTGAGTAGGTTCCGGTGACCCAGGCGAACTCGCGGGAAGCCCCGCGGCATTCGACCGAGGAGAGGAAGGGGATGAAGAATTCCACCCTGCCGGGATCTCCGACGAGGAAGACGATATCCGCCAGCTGCTCGGGTTTGATATGGATGTGGAACGCGGAGCCGTCGGCGTTGATGATAAGCTCTGATTTAGGTATTTTCATTGTCTTTCGTTTTAATGTCAATCTGTAAAGTTAGCTTTTAATTCCGGAAATTCCTATTTTTGCCCTATAAATCAGTTCAGATATGTGGCAGAGAGTCCAGACACTTTACCTTGCGGTCGCGACGGCGCTCGTCTTCTCGATGTTCTTCTGCGTGAAGGCTTCCGTCATCGAAGGCGGGCAGGAGCTTCGTTTCACCGCTTACGTTCCTTACCTTATACTGTTGATCCTGGCGGCGGCGCTTGATTTCATCGCGCTGACGACGTGGAAGCACCGCATATTCCAGATGCGCACCGCCGTGCTCGCCGCCCTTATTACTATCGCCCTCCAGGCATGGCTGGCCGTAGATTTCTTCACTACTCACGGAACGGTGATCTTCCGTCTTCCGGCGGTCTTCCCCGCGGTCGCGGCCATCTTCGATTTCCTGGCGGCCAGGAACATCCTCGCCGACGAGATGATGGTCCGCAGCGCCTCGCGCCTCCGGCCGTCTAAAAGAAAATGACTATCTTTGCAGTGCTTAAATATTAAGATGTAATGGAAAAAAGAGTAGCAGTAACCGGCCTTGGAGTACTCTCCTGCGTAGGCAACGACGTGCAGACTTTCTGGGACAGCCTCAAGAAAGGAGTCTGCGGCATCGAAACCATCACGGAATTCCCCACCGACGGACTCGCCGTCAAGATAGCAGGAACCGTAAAGAACTTCAATCCCGAAGATTACGGGATGGACAAACCCTTCATACGCAAACAGGATCCCTTCACCCTTTTCGCGGTCGCTTCGGCGGCCCAGGCGATGGCGGACAGCGGACTGGTCGCGGGTGAGAACATCCCCGCAGACCGCCTCGGAGTCTATGTGGGCTCCGGAATCGGCGGCTTCACCACCATCTTCCGTGAAGTCGGCAAGATGATCGAGGACCCTTCCGGACAATGGATTTCCCCCATGTTCGTCCCGACGATGATCTCCGACATGGCCGGCGCCCAGATAGCCATCAGGTTCGGCGCCCAGGGCTCCTGCATCGACATCGTGACGGCGTGCGCGACTTCGACGCACTCCCTCGGCGAGGCGTTCCTCGCCATTCGCCACGGTTACGCCGACGCCATCATCGCCGGCGGTACCGACCACTGCGTCATGCCCATTGGAATAGCCGGCTTCGCCAACGCCAAGGCCCTGAGCCGTTCCGAGGACCCCAAGTACGCCTCCTTGCCCTTCAACGCCAACAGGGGCGGTTTCGTCATGGCCGACGGCTCCGCGATCCTGATTCTCGAGGAATATGAACATGCCCTCGCGCGCGGAGCGCACATCTACGCCGAGGTGGTCGGCTACGGCAGCACCTGCGACGCCTACCATGCCACGGCGCCCCGCCCGGACGGGACAACTCAGGCGAAGTGCATAAAGGACGCCCTCGAAATGGGCGGCTTCGACCCCTCGAAGGACGAGGTCTACATTAATGCGCACGGCACCGGCACCCACCTCAACGACCTCACCGAAACTCTGGCCTACAAGCTTGCGATGGGAGATTTCGCGTACAAGTGCCATATCAGCTCGACCAAGTCGATGCACGGGCACATGTTCGGGGCCACGGGTGGGGCGGAAGCGATCGCGACCGTCCTCGCCCTGCAGGAAGGCATAGTCCCCCCGACCATCAACCTGGACGCCCCCGATCCCGAGTGCGACCTCGACTACACGCCGAACAAGGCCGTCAAGGCCCCCCTCACCCTCGGCCTTTCCGACTCCTTCGGCTTCGGCGGCCACAACGCCTGCGTCGCCTTCCGGAAGGTCTGAACATCATGAAAAGAATAACCTTTCGGCCCGCGGCACATGGTCGAAAGGGCTTTCAAGGGGGAAAGCTATGACGACCAGCTGGAGCGCAGGTTCACGACCGTGCTTCGCAGTGCCCGGGAAGCCGTGGCGGCTATATGTTCATACCCGGGACACCCGGTGGAGCCGTGGCGGCTATATGCCTAGCTATCAGCAATTTAACGTATCTCCGTCCTCCTTTTTGGGAGGACGGAGATTACTCATCTTATTGATTATTAACAACTTACGCGCCACGGCAACCATGTCAGGTCCAACTCTTGAAGCCGCCACGGCAACCAGGTCGGTTCCAACTCCTGAACGCGCCACGGCAACCATGTCAGGTCCAACTCTTGAAGCCGCCACGGCAACCATGTCAGGTCCAACTCCTGAAGCCGCCACGGCAACCCGGTCAGGTCCAACTCCTGAACGCGCCACGGCCTACATCAGGTCCCGGAACCAGGCCCAGCTTCAGAAGCCCGCCAAGGGCCTCCATATTCCTACAGGGCGTACTTCACTCCGTTGACGGTGACTGCGCTCTTGGCGAACTTGATCTTCGGTGCAGGTGAGCCGGGCTTGCAGGGGTAGAGGACCGAAGTGACGGAGAGAGTCTTGGCATCACAGCTCCACTGCAGGCCTACCGCGCTGCCCTTCTTGCCTTCCTGTTTTCCGCCCGGGTCGTAATCGCGGCCGCCGAGACCATGGATGTAGGCGTCACGATACGACAGCTGGAACTTCGACGAACCCTTTACTGCGATGTACAGCTCGGCGTTCGGCCTTTCCACCTTAATCAGGGACGCATCGCCGTCGATGCTGGTCTTGCGGTCATGGTTGAAGATGAAGAACCGGTGGTCGAAATGATGGACCTGCCCGTCCTCCGGAACGAGGTTATCAGTCACGATAAAGAACTTGCCTTCAGGAATATAGCGCGCAGTACGGAGGGCTGTCTTCATCGGGGTGGCATATGCCTTGGCAGCTTCGTTGGCGAGGATCATGCTCCCGTCGGGCAGTATCTCCCTGCGCACAATCTCGGCATCAGGATGCCCGAAGCTGCCGAGCGGCTTGAAGTAGCCGAAGGGGAAGAGCTGGTCCTTGCCGTCCACGGTCACCACATTCGCCCTCCATGTCCTCTGGTCATGCTCAGTACGTATGGGGCTGCGGTAGGAAGCCGAAGCCGCGGTGCAGATCAGGTACTCGCCGAACGCACCCAGGGCCAGGGAGTTGATCTCCGGACGGGCATGGCCGTACATCTGTGCGACGGGGTCCCCGTTACGGGCCTTCAGGCCGAGTACCACGTCGTCGTCACCCCAGCCGCTGCGCATGTAGCAATCGCCGCTCTGGAAGGCGGTAAGCAGAGGTATGCCTGCCTCGGCGGGGCTGGTCGCCGGAACCTCCTGCCCGATGAACTTGGACTGGAGCAGCATGGTCTTGTAGTTGGGTTTCTGGTCATACTTCTGCTGTATCCAAGAAGCGACCCCGTCCCTGGCGACAAAGACCGAAAGCCAGGTCGGAAGATCCACGGTACCTGTCATCGCAGCTGAGGAAGGGTTGTCTCCCCAAGTGATGCGCATGGGGCTGGGATAGCCGCAGGGGCCGTGCCCGAAGAGCATCCCCGCAACCCTCCAGTGCATGACCTTGGAGATGCCGCTGCCATCGAAGGCAGCTTTGATCTGTTCAGGGGTCATTATGACCGCGGCGGCAAGTATCTGCCCGGCCGGGTAGCCGTAGTAATTGTACCCTTCGAAATCCGAACCGTCAGGGAAGATGCAATCGTCGACATACATCTTGAGCTGCCGCAGGCCCTCGTTCCAGGCCGCCTCGTCATGGAAATACTTGGCCGCGTACATGGCCCCGATGGCTATCACTGCGGTGAAGTTGCCGACGCACTTGTCGGGATGGGCCTCCAGCCAGTTCATGGCGGAACCGAAGCCCTTCTCCTTCCATGCCGTCTCGACGTTCCGGATCTCCTCGGGCGACATATTCCGGCGGACCGCCTCTATGGCAGTGCCGAAGGCCTGGTTGATGTAGGAGGTCTCGATGCAGCCCTGGGGCTTCTTCGGGTCCATCTTGCGGAGTTCCGCATGGATCCAGAAGTCTACGGGCAGTGACGCTGCCTTGGCCAGGTGCCCGCGGATGAAGTCCGAAACGAGCTCGTTGCCCGTATATATATAAAGGAGAGCGAGGGGCTTGAGGTATGCCAGGGAATAGACGTACCTCTTCTGTATCAGCTGGCCCATGTCCCAGGTCGGGATGCACTTGAGGGCCCTGTCCTGCAGTATGGTCCATTCCGCCTGACCCGCCGGGTCATCCTTGTAGTAGCGATAGAGCGCCCGCATGCCCTCGGGATCCGCCTCGGCTATGCCGTTCGGGTAGTACCCCAGATAGCGGTCCGTCAGCTGAAGGTCGTCACGGGTGATCTTCAGCTCCTTGTCCGGCTTCGGGATGGAGTAGTCGTTGTAGATGGGATATCCGAACTTCCCCATCTTCGGGATTTCCTTTTTCTGCGCGGAAAGTCCTGCGCCCGTCGCCAGGAGCAGCGCCGCAGCCGCGATGAGTCTCAGAGTTAATTTCATATGCGGTTGGATTATAATCCTTTTGCTTTCCCTTCGTCCCAGATGGCGTCCATCTCGGCAAGGGTCATATCGGAGAGCTTGCGCCCTTTCTTGAGGGTCTGCTCCTCAAGGTAGCCGAAGCGGCGGCGGAACTTGCTGCAGGCGGAGTTCAGCGCGGCTTCGGGGTCGGTCCCATAGAGGCGCGCGGCGTTGATCACGGCGAAAAGCAAGTCCCCGAATTCTTCGGTCTTATGGGAGGACCCGCCTTCGTCGCAGGCTTCCCGCGCTTCTTCGAGTTCTTCCCTCACCTTCTCCCAAACATCCTCGGGCTTCTCCCAGTCGAATCCGCAGCCGCGGGCCTTCTCCTGCATGGAGAGGGCCTTCAGTATGGCCGGCATGGAGTCAGGAATCCCGGACAGGACGGTCTTGTTGCCGTCCTTCTCGCGCGCCTTCACGAGCTCCCATGTGTCCGCGATTTCCTTGGCGGAAGGGGCCTGGCCCTCGGGCACGAGGCTCCCGTCGGGGCGGAAGACGTGTGGATGGCGGAAGACCATCTTGTCGCAGACCTTCAGGATGGCGTCCGCTATGTCCCAGTCGCCCTTTTCCTGAGCGATGCGGGCGTAGAAAACCATGTGGTAGAGAAGGTCCCCTATCTCCTTGGCGGTCGCGGAGGCGTCCTCCCTGAGTATGGCGTCGCTGAGTTCATAGACCTCCTCCTCTGTCATCGGACGTATGGATTCGCTCGTCTGCTCGGCGTTCCAGGGGCACCTCTCGCGAAGGGCGTCCATGGTGTCGAGCAGCCTTCCGAAGGCCTCCAGTTTCTCTTCGCGGCTGTGCATCAGATCGAAAGGTTGTGCCAGTGCGGGCCGAAACGCTCGAAGGCCTGACGGTCCAGCATCTCACGGTCGTCGGGATGGGCTATGGAAATCAGCAGCTTGGCCCTTTCCTGCAGGGACTTGCCGTAGAGGTCCACGGCACCGTATTCGGTCACGATCCAATGCGCGTCGGCGCGGGGAGTGACTATGCCGCCGCCGGGATTGATCTCCGCGACTATCTTGTTCTTGCCCTTGTTGGTGCGGGAGGCGAAGGCAGTGATGCTCTTGCCCCCTTCGGACATTGTCGCGCCGCGCACGAACTCCAGCTGCCCGCCCGTTCCGGAGAAGATGCGGGTACCTATCGAGTCGGCGCTGATCTGCCCGGTGAGGTCCACCTCCGTGGCGGAGTTGATGGCCTTCATGTGCGGGTTCTGCGCGATGACCCAGGGGTCGTTGGTGTACCGTATGTCCTTCATCAGCACGGCGGGGTTGTCGTCGATGAAGTTGTAAACCTCGTTCGAGCCGAGAAGGAACGAAGCGACCACCTTGCCGGTGTCGATCTTCTTGCAGGCGCCGTCTATGACCCCGGCCTTGATGAGCCGCAGCAGCCCGTCGGCGAACATTTCCGTGTGCAGGCCAAGGTGCTTGTGGTGCCTCAGCTGCGCTGCGAGGGCGTTCGGAAGGGCGCCTATGCCCATCTGCACGCAGTCCCCGTCTTCCACGAGGGCGGCGCAGTTCTTCCCGATCAGCACCTCCGTCGGCGTGGGCTCCGCGAAATCGGCGGTCACCAGGGGCGTGTCGTCCTCCACGAGGTAGTCGAAGAGGTCCAGGGACACGAGGTCGCCATGGGCATACGGCACATTGGGGTTCACGACGCCGATGACGAGGTCGGCGCTTTCGACGGCGGCGACGGAGCAGTCCACGGACGTGCCGAAGCTCACCATACCGTCCTTGTCGGGACGGGATATGTTCACGAGGGCGGCTCCGAGGGGAATGGCCCTGCTGCGGTAAAGCTTCTGACTCTCACCGAGATGCACCGGGAGATAGTCGGCATATCCGGCGTTGACGTTCTTGCGCACGTTCGGGCCCACGAAGAAGCCCTGCTCGAAGAATATGCCCTCATAGGCGGGGTCGCTGTAGGGGGCGGGGCCCTCGGTGTGGAAGTGGTGGAAGTGCAGGTCGCAGACATCCCCTGCGTCGGCCCTCTTGCAGAGGGCTTTTATCAGTATGTGCGGGACGCTGGCGACGCTGCTCAGGTGCACGTGGCAATGCGAGGGGATATGGCTTACGGCCTCCTCGGCGCTGACGAAATGAATATCTCTCATTAATTCTTATCTTTGCAGCACAAAGATAACACATATTTCTGATTTATGTGGACTGAAAGGACGGAACTGCTGCTGGGAAAAGACGGGCTCGGAAGGCTCGCCGCCGCGCACGTGCTTGTCGCCGGGGCTGGCGGAGTGGGAGCTGCCGCCGCGGAGATGCTCGTCCGTGCGGGCATAGGGCACCTTGCCCTCGTGGACAACGACGCCGTCTCGGAGAGCAACATCAACCGCCAGCTGCCCGCCCTGCATTCGACGGTAGGCCGCCCGAAATGCAAGGTCCTGCGGGAAAGGCTCATGGACATAAACCCTGCCCTGGACCTCGTAACCGTGCAGGAGTACCTTACCGAGGACAGCATTCCTTCCGTTTTCGCAGCTCTCCCGTGGGCCGTGGAAGCCGTCGTGGACGCGATTGACACCCTCAGCCCGAAGATAGCGCTGATCCGGCACTGCCTCGAAGGCGGCATCCCGCTCGTCAGTTCGATGGGCTCGGGCGCGAAACTCGACGCCACGAGGGTCCGGGTCGCTGACATTTCGAAGACCCGCATATGTCCCCTTGCCCACATGCTCCGAAAGCGCCTGCATAAACTCGGCATCCGTGAGGGCTTCCTCGCGGTCTATTCCGAGGAGGAACCGCGCCGTGAATCCGTCACGCTCGAGGAGAGCCGCAACAAGAAGTCGCAGGTCGGGACTGTCTCCTACCTGCCCGCCGTTTTCGGCTGCGTATGCGCCCAGGCCGTGATAGGCCGGATTGTGAATGTCGCCGGAAATTAGTACCTTTGTGGGTTATAATTGTTTCGGGGAATGGCCGCTTATTCTGTCATTGAAGTCAGGTCGCGGAAGGATTTGAAGAGGTTCATATCCTTCCCGGACAAGTTGTACCGTGACTGCCCGCAGTATGTCCCCGCCCTGCACTCCGACCAGGTCAAGTCCCTGACCAGGGTATCCACCCTGTCCTACTGCTGCAGGAAGATGTGGCTGGCGGAGGATGCTTCCGGGGAGGTCGCAGGACGGATCTGCGGCATGGTCAATCCCCGCTACAACGTCCGCTACGGCACCCGCCGCGCCCGTTTCGGATGGTTCGACACCGTGAATGACCTGGAGGTTGCGCGACTTCTGCTCGGAGCCGCCGAGGACTGGGCCGGGAACCTCGGGATGGACGAGATCCACGGTCCCCTGTACTACAACACCCTCGGGAAGCAGGGCATGCTGGTCGAAGGCTTCGAGAATATACCGCCGTTCAACTGTATCTACAACTATCCTTACTACAAGGACCTGGTCGAGGCCCTGGGATTCGTAAAGGAGTGCGACTGGGTACAGTACGACGTGAAGGCCGACCAGCCCGTGCCGGACAAGGCAAGAAGGGTCTGCGACCTTGTCATGGAGCGCTACAACCTTCATTTCGGCAGCCTTGATTCCCTGAAGAAAGACAAGGCCAAGGTGCAGGAGTTCTTCAAGGTCTATAACGACAGCTTCTCCGAGAACGTCTACAACTTCGTACCCTTCACCCCCGAGGAAATAGAAGAGGAGGCAGCGCAGAGCATACCCTTCATCAGCGACAAGGCCAGCTGCATCCTGCTCGACGAGAACGACTCCCTCGTGGCGTTCGGCATCTCCTTCCCGACTATCTCGAAGGCCCTGCAGAAGGCCCGTGGCCGCATGTTCCCCTTCGGATGGATCCATTTCCTGAAGGCCATGCGGGACTACGAAACTACCGACCTCATGATCAACGGGGCCGTACCCGAATGGCAGAACAGGGGCGTTTCGGCCGTGTACTACAAGCGCATGACCGAGAAGGCCGCCGCCATCGGCAACCACCATGCGATCACCAACCCCCAGTTAGAAACCAACAGCGCGGTGAACATCTGGCGCAGCTATGAGCACCGTCTCTTCATGCGCCGCCGCTGCTACATAAAGAAGATCCACTGACTATGGCAGAAAGCAATACATTATTGGAAAAGGTCCTGTCCCTGCAGGACAAGTACAATTCCCTCCAGGAGCAGCTCTCCTCTCCCGACGTGGTCGCGGACATGAAGAAGTTCGTCCAGCTGAACAAGGACTACAAGGAACTCGAGCCCATCATCAAGGCGGGCCACGAGTACAAGCGCATGCTCGACGACGTCGCATCCGCGAAGGACATCCTCGTCAATGAGAAGGACGACGAGCTCCGCGAAATGGCCCGCGCCGAGATTGCCGAGATCGAGCCCCTGATCCCGGACAAGGAGCAGGAAATCAAGCTTTTGCTCATCCCGGCCGATCCTGACGATTCGAAGAACGCCATGGTCGAGATCCGCGGCGGCACCGGCGGCGACGAGGCTGCCATATTCGCCGGGGACCTTTTCCGAATGTACAGCAAGTTCGCCGAAAAGAGGGGCTGGAAGCTCGAGGTCACGGACCAGGCTCCCGGTTCTTCCGGCGGGTTCAAGCAGATAGTCTTCAAGCTCTCCGGAGGCGACGGGGTTTACGGAGTCATGAAATATGAATCCGGCGTGCACCGCGTCCAGAGGGTACCCCAGACCGAGGCTCAGGGCCGCATCCAGACTTCGGCTGCATCCGTAGCCGTGTTCCCCGAGGCGGGCGAGTTCGACGTGGACCTCGACTGGAACGACATACGCCTGGACCTTTTCTGCTCATCCGGGCCCGGCGGGCAGGGGGTGAACGCCACCTATTCCGCAGTACGCCTGA
>JAEEGL013642339.1_pt1 | contig 15734 bp, 9 predicted proteins | sample 9134231 | NCBI WGS metagenome assembly JAEEGL01 (sample SAMN16246548, study PRJNA631951) | gut metagenome | biome: gut microbiome; feature: rumen; material: fiber-attached | host: Bos | place: Iran: Karaj | collected 2018-10
AAGAACGATGGGGAATCCGGGAAGTCTCTTAGCAACTTCTGCCAGGATGTCCAGACGAAGCTTGGGATTGGTGCCGGGCTTAAACTTGTATGCGCCGTGGCTGGTTCCGATAGCGATTGCCAGGGAATCAACACCGGTTCTCTTAACGAACTCTTCTACCTGATCAGGATCAGTGTACATAGCCTTGTCATCAGCAACCTTAACATCATCTTCAACACCTGCTAAGGTACCAAGCTCTGCCTCTACAACTACGCCATGCTCATGAGCGTAATCAGCAACCTTCTTGGACTCTGCGATGTTCTCTTCGAAAGAGTGAGAAGAGTAGTCGATCATAACAGAGGTAAATCCGTTATCAACGCAATCCTTGCAGGTAGCGAAGTCTGCGCCGTGATCCAGGTGAAGAACGATGGGAAGTTCAGGATGCAGTTCAACAGCTGCCTCAACTAACTTTACAAGATAGATGGAGTTAGCGTACTTTCTTGCACCAGCGGATGCCTGCAGGATAACAGGGCTCTTAAGCTCTGCTGCAGCTTCGGTGATCGCCTGAACGATTTCCATGTTGTTGACATGGAAAGCACCGATAACATATCCGCCATCATAAGCTTTCTTGAACATTTCTGTGGATGTAACTAAAGCCATAATAAATACCGCCTTTCTTATTGGTTTGTTTTCCAAAACTGTACTAATTATAGCGCACGCCCCTCTTTATGCAAAGATATTTTTTTAACGAAACTTAATTGGAATAAAGGATTTCTTAAGGAACGGCAAGTGTATTATGCGTTATAATACAGTTGGATTTCGGAGAACGAAATGCCATTGCATTATGAGGAAAATGGAGAGTAAACGTGGGAGCACAAAAACCTGCCATACAGGTCAGCGATCTGTATAAAGTCTATCGTGTAGGCGAAACCAAGGTGCGTGCCTTAAACGGAGTGGATTTCACCATATATAAAGGAGAATTCTGTTCCATAGTAGGTGCCTCCGGTTCCGGTAAATCTACACTTCTGAATATGCTGGCGGGCCTTGAGAAGCCGACCAAAGGTCAGGTGGTCATTGCCGGTGAGCATATCGAAACAAAAAACGAAAATCAGCTGGTCAGATTCAGAAGAGAACATATAGGATTTATCTTCCAGTCCTTTAACCTGATGGCTACCATGAATGCCGTGGAAAATGTGGCACTGCCCTTAACCTTCCAGGGCGTTGGAAAAGGTGAGCGGACGAAGCGTGCCAATAAGGTGCTGGACCTGGTGGGCCTGCAAAAATACAAGGACCATCGGCCGACCCAGATGTCCGGTGGTCAGCAGCAGCGTGTAGGCGTTGCCCGTGCCCTGGTGGTAAATCCCGAGATCATCTTTGCGGATGAGCCCACCGGTAACCTGGATTCCAAAACCAGTGAGGAAGTCATGCAGCTGATGAAAAAGGTGGTGCGGGAACAGAACCAGACGCTGGTTATGGTTACCCACGATAATCACCTGGCATCCTATGCGGACCGGATCTTCCATATTAAGGACGGCAAGATCGAGTGGATCGAAGATAATCGTCAGGAAGATGGCGACGGACAGGACGTTTCGACAAAAGAACAGAACGCATAAAACAGATCATCGTTTCGAATACCAACAACATTACATAAGAAGGAATCTTATCTATGAAAACAATGAACATGAAGAAAACACTTTTTACAGCAGCAGGCATGCTCCTGGCAATGGTAATGGCTTTCGGAAGCTTATCCTTAAAGGCTCAGGCAGCCACCTATCAGGAAGCAAAGGATGAGATCACCGATTACCTGAATGAACTGGTGGTGACCAAGCATGCGTCTTCCATTCAGACCGATCAGATGCGTCAGATCTACTACGCATCCATTAATTACATCAATGCCAACTACTCCGACGAAGGCGCCGTTGTACCCGATGCCTACGTGGAAGCAGTAAAAAAGCAGATGGAAGAAGTGGTTAAGGATATGATCGCCGATGCAGATACTCCCAAGTATCTGTTCCTGGCAGATACCGCAGCCACCCCTTCTGCCAGCTACGGTCAGCAGATGACCATCTGCCTTCCCGTGATCAACTACGGTAACGTGCCTCTGACCAATATCGTTGTGCAGCCCCATGTATCCGGCAGCATTACCGAATGGCCCTTTGAGATCGCTACCGCAGGTTCTACCCAGATGATCCTGCAGATGCCTGCATATAAGGACGGCATCAACATCAACGACTACCGTCAGGAATTAGGCTGGGTGTTCCGTGTTCGTCAGGATGTAAAGACCGGTTACTATCCCGTTAAGTTTGACGTAACCTATCACATCAACGGCGCAACAGAAGCCAACGAAGATCTTCTGACTTTATATGTTTACATCAAAGGTAAGCCGGAAAACGGCTATCTGGACGGCACAACAGATTCCAAGAATGCCGCTAAGCCCCGTATCATCGTAACCGGTTTTGAGACCGTTCCCGAGAAGGTGTATGCCGGCGATACCTTTACCTTAAATATTCATATTAAAAATACTTCCACCACCACGGTGGTAAGCAACGCCCTGTTTGATATGCAGGCCGTACAGGAAGGAACCGATAAGACCAATACCTACGCAGCATTCCTTCCTACCAGCGGATCTTCCTCCGCTTACATGAACACCATCGGCATCGGAGAAACAAAGGACATCACCATTGAGATGACCGCCAAGGCAGACCTTGCACAGAAGCCTTATGTACTGGACGTTAATATGAAGTACGATGCAGGCGAAGCGGTGGACCTGACCGATACGGCATCCGTATCCATTCCCATCTATCAGGAGTCCCGTTTTGATACCGGCGGAGAAGACATCGCACCCAATTCCATTCCGGTAGGCGATCAGTCCAACGTCATGTTCTCTGTATATAACACCGGTAAGACTACCCTTTACAACGTATGGGTTCGCTTTGATCCGGAAGTGATCAGTGGCGGTGATACCTTTATCGGTACCTTAACCTCCGGACAGACCGGAAACGTGGATACCATGGTAACCGCTCTGGCAGCCAACGAAGGCACCATTACCTGCACCATTTCCTATGAAGATGAATCCGGTAACGTAACTTCCGCTGAGAAGACCCTGGATCTGTCCATCTATGAGGATTATTCCATGGACGGAGGAGACTGGGGCTACGAAGACGGCGGAGAGTTTACCGATGACATGGGTATGTACGAAGACGGCGCAGCAGGCGGATCCGGCATCTCCAAATACATCGGATGGATCATCGGTATCGCAGTGGCAGTGATCGCTGTAGCAACCGTTCTGATCCGTAAGCATATCAAGAAAAAGAAAGCACAGAAGGAAGCCGACGATTTAACATCGGATCTGGAGGACTAAATTGAGATTTTCAGATTTATTGCGGATGAGCTTAAACAGCCTGATGAAACGTAAGGTCCGCACCATCTTGACGGTCCTGGGTGTTGTCATCGGAACCGCTTCCATTGTGGTCATGATCTCTTTAGGACTTGGCCTTAGCAAAGCGACTATGGAAACCCTGGAATCCTACGGCTCCATTACGGCAATCACCGTACAGGAACCCTGGAACTCCGGGGATACCAAGGAATCGGAGAAAAAGAGGCTGGACGATGATCTGGTGGAGGAATTAAAAAATCTCCCCCATGTGACCTTTGTGGCACCTCAGCTTAGCACCAATGTCATGTTAAAAGCCGGGGCTTACGAATGCCAGACCCGTCTTACGGGTATCCCTGCCTCTGTGATCAATGAGATGGGCTTTAAGCCGGGGCAGGGAACGCTGCCCACTTCCTCAGAGGACCTGCAGTTTTATTACGGCAATCAGGTGATCCTGGATTTTTATAACAGCCGTACCAACGAATACTACTGGGAAACCGGTGTAAAGGCGGACGTTGACCTGATGAACGATACGATCTTTACCATCTTTGATACCGATTCCTATTGGGCATGGAAATACCCCACGGAAGGATCAACGGTAAAGCCTCCCAAGAAGTATGTGATCCCTACCTGCGGTATCGAACAGGGAGACGAGAATACCTGGGGCGAATACAGCTACGGGATCTACTGCGATCTGGAAGCTCTGCAAAAGGAGCTGAAACGGATCTTTAAGAATAAACCGATTCCCGGTCAGCCTACGACGAAGACCGGTAAGCCTTATAAGAAGTTGTTTTACAGTTCCATTACCGTGAATGCAGAAAGCCTGGACTATGTGGAGGAACTGACCTCCACCATCAACAACATGGGCTATCAGGCATACAGTAACGGTGAATGGGTTAAGCAGGAGCAGCAGACCCTTGGATACATCCAGGCGGTTCTTGGCGGTATCGGCGCCGTATCCTTGTTAGTCGCAGCCATTGGTATTGCCAATACCATGATGATGAGTATCTATGAACGTACCAAGGAGATCGGTGTCATGAAGGTGCTGGGATGTGATCTTCGAAACATCCGCTCCCTGTTCTTGATGGAAGCAGCCTACATCGGTCTGATCGGCGGTATTGTCGGTTTGGCGTTAAGCTTTACCTTGTCCTTTGTCATCAACCATGTAACGGCGGATATGATGTCCTATGAGATGGGCATGGAATCCTCGGCGGGACTATCCTATATTCCGCCCTGGCTGGTACTCCTGGCCATCGCCTTCTCTACCTTGGTGGGTATGATCGCCGGTTTCTTCCCTGCTCGAAGAGCCATGCGTTTAAGCCCTCTGGCGGCAATTCGAAACGAATAAAAGTGATAGTTGGGGCTCTTTTCCATTTCCGGATGTGAAAAGAGCCCTGTTTTTGGGCTTTGACATTACTGATAAAACAAACAGAAAATTATAAATAATCTAAAAATAATAGAAAATAATTACAATTAAAAAATAAAAATAAAAACTTTCAAAAATTGTATTGACAAATATTTTTACCTTGCTATAATGAGTACATAAACAAGAGAGGTTAAGTCATATAGAGAAAAGAGACGATGCCAATGATAGGAGGCACCAATCGAAAAATCTGAAGTGAGGAGGTACAGTCCACCCGAAACAGTAAGAAGTACCAAAAGATCGTTGTAACATCTTGATCAGTTGAATCCGGGTAAAAGAATTGATTGACCCAAGTACGAGCGTACGAATCGTCAACCTTAAGGTGTGAAAGCGAGGGCAACTGAATACCGACGAACTACAAGGAGGAAAGGTCCATTGGATAGTATAGCTTAGGAGCGGATGTCGATGCAAATCATTGATGTCCGCTCCTTATCTGTGTTTCAAAACCTTCATTACCATGTTTTTCATGTATTCCTGTATCGAAGTTACTATCCTTAATAATTTCTGAGTTTCATGGAAAAATCAGGCAGTATGGGGTATGATTACATAGTAGGTGTTATGCAAACCTGCAGATCATTGGGGAAGATCCAAAAGCTGAACGAGGAGTATTATGTCTAAGAAAAATCGCAGAAGAAATCACCATTCTTCCAATGGGAATCCGGGACAGAACAAACCACAGGATACCCTGGAGGAATTAAAAGATAGAGACGAAGAAGCTTCCGATGAAACCGTAAAAGAAGAAACGGCAGATATCGCTGAAGAATCCGGAGAAGCCGAAGAACCTGTCGGAGCCGAAGAATCTGCAGAAGCCGAAGCGCCTGCTAAGGACGAAGAGCAGACAGGGGAAGAGGACGAAGCTGACGAAGCCGAAGAGGAAACGGGCGAAGCCGAAGAGGAAGCGGAAGAGGAAGAAGAGGACGACGAAGAAGAAGACGAGGATGAGGAGGAAGAGGAAGAAGAACTCACCCCCGAAGAGCGTCGCCGCATCCGCAGAAGACAGCGTCGCATCCGCAATCAGATCTTAGCTTACGGAACCGTAGCGGTGCTCCTTCTGGTCATGCTGTTCGGTGCCTATATCGGTGTATCCTCCATCAGCAAAAAGCATGCTGAGAAGGTAGCCCAGCAGGAACTGGAACAACAGGCAGAATCTCTGGTAGAAGATGAGACCATCGTGATCTCTGAGCCGGAGATCGTAGAAGAGAGCGTAGAAGAAGTAGATCCCCTGGATGAGATCGCCATGGCCTGCATTGCAGAGATGCCCCTGGAAGATAAGGTGGCAGGCTTATTTATCATCACGCCGGAACAGCTTACCGGTGTTTCCACTGCTATAAGAGCGGGGGATTCCACCCAGGAAGCCCTTGGTACCTATGCAGTCGGCGGCCTGATCTATTCCAAACAGAACATACAGAATGCGACCCAGATCAAAGAGATGCTGGATAATACCGCGAAGATGAGTAAATACCCCATCTTCCTCGCCATCAACGAAGAAGGCGGCAACCATTCCGCCATGGCATCCGCGGGAGCAGCGGAAAAGGCATTGTCTGCAGCCGAAGTGGGAGAAACCAAAGATGCGGCCCAGGCCTACAGTGCTGGCCAGGCAATTGGCTCCTATTTAAGCCAGGCAGGCTTTACGCTGGATTTTGCTCCTGTTGCGGATCTGATCACCAATGAAGCCAATACCACCCTGCAGGGCAGGACCTACGGAACCGATCCTTCCATGGTCAGCGGTATGGTTGGCCAGATGGTACAGGGACTTACAGACGGCGGCGTGGAAGCATGCGTGAAGTTCTTCCCCGGCCTTGGCGGCTGCGCGGAAGATACCGCCGACGGAATGACCCGTACCGAGCGCACTCTGGAAGAAATGACCGCTGCGGAATTTACCGTGTTCCAGTCTGCATTCCAGGCCGGTGCATCCTTTGTATTAGTCAGTCATGAGTCAGCGCCCAATGTCATCGGCAATGATGATACCACCCAGTGCTCCTTATCCTCTGTGATCCTGAAGGATATCTTACGAGAGCAGCTGGGCTTTGACGGCGTCATCGTAACCGACGCCATGGATCAGGCAGCCATCACCGAGTACTATACCCCGGATGAAGCAGCCGTTAAGGCAATCCGGGCAGGTGCGGATATGATCCTTAAGCCCGAAGACTTTAAGACCGCCTACGAAGGCGTACTTGCAGCTGTTCAGAGCGGCGCTATCTCCGAAGAGCGGATCAATGAATCCCTCCTTCGGATCTACCGGATCAAGTACAAAAATACGGTGGCGCTTACGGAGTAATTAAGCAATCCATACAAAAGCAGTCCTGTGGGGCTGCTTTTTTTATTTGGGAAAATGATAAAAAGATGACAATTGTCAATCTTTTAAGGAAGGGTGTTTGAGGAAGTTTTCACAATAAGGCAGACAAAAACTAAAAAATGTCCAATTTTGAAAAACATCTTTAAGTATTGCGTAAAAACTATCTTTTAATTTACAATGGGGGCGAAAGGTATGGCTATGGGGATGAATGTATAGTTTTTGCAAAAAAGGAGATCGTCTATGAATGAAAGGACAAAAGGAAGCTTTATCACTTCCGTAAAAGGCAAATTTATCCTGATGGGTGCAGCCGGAATCCTGGTGGCACTTATCCTGGGCATCCTGGGGATCGCTTCGATCAACCGGAATGCCGGAAGCAGCGAAGTGGTTTCGTTGGTGAATGAGATCAGTGTTCTGCAGTCGGATAACCTGGCAAATGATGCACTGTATCAATACTATGTGGACGAAAACTACCTGAATGCCGCCATAGATAACCTGCAGGCAATGGAAGAAACCGGAAACCAGTTAAAAGCCAAAGCCGGAGCAGAGTATGCTTCTTCCATTGAATCGATCCTTGCAAATGTTAAGGACGATCAGGCCAATTATGAGCAGATAAGGGAGATCCATTCCAAACGCGGTTATGACAGCAAAACCGGTCTGTACCGGGATTACCTGAATGCCAGCGCAGATTTAAGCGACAGCTTCCGAAGTCTGGTCAACAACAATGACTGGATGGAGATTCCCTGGATCTTAGGCCATATGGGAGAGGACGGAGAAGATGTGACCGTAGACGGTGAAGACTATCGTCTGCTGATCTATGAGAATCCTCTTCCGGTTGTGGGAAAACGGAACAATCTGGTATCCCGTGTGGGTGGTACCTTTACCTATCCGTACGACTATTATGTTAAGAATTTTCAGCTGATCAACGGAGACGATGTACTTTCTATAGACCTTACACAGATCGAGACACTGGGAAAATCCGGTGACGGTCTGGCGGATGCTGTTCTTACAGATTTTGGAGGAGAGCGTGCGATCAAGGTAACCGGTAAGTATGATGCAGCCAATGATCGTTGGGAAGAAGCTGCGGTTACTTTTTCCGTAAAGGATCTGGATCTGGAACATTATCCGGTCCTTCGCTATGAATTGTATATGGATCCTTCTGCCGAAGAAGGCCAATCCTTCCAGTATGGCGGAGCAATCTCCGGTGTATACGGATTTGCTTCCAATCTGGAAAGCCTGGATGAAATGGTAGGAGATTACAGCAAGCTTGTGGTTGAAGGAAAAGACGTATCCGCCAGCCTCTCCGAGATCGATGCCCTCGTAGCGGAGATTGAAGAAAACATCCCCAAATTCACCACCGATCCGTCTCTTGCAGAAACTTCCCTTGGCTTCTTGAGCACCAAGAAGGCTGTTTTTGAACAGATCCGCAGTGTGGATGAGCAGACCCTTGCCATTAAGCAGGAGAATGCTCAGATCAATGCATCCCTGAACGAACTGTGTAATAAGGTACAGACCGATGCTGTTGCCAACATGAATACCGTGCGGAACTTAGTCAGCCTGCTGATCATCATCGTACTGATCGCCAGTATCGTGATCCTGACCATCGTTATGCTGCGCGTCAGCACCGGCATCAATCGAAGCGTGGATGCTTTCAGCAGCACCATTTCCCAGATTGCAGCAGGTAAGATTTCCCATCGTGCCAATGCCAGCGGAAAAGATGAGTTCGCAACCTTTGCCATGAGCTTAAACGGCTTTTTGGATACTTTGGAAAGTACCATCACCAACGTGAAGGAAGTGACGGACGTTCTGGCTGTTTCCGGTGAAAATCTGGAGGAAAGCGCCAATAAGACCAAGCAGGTAGCAGGGGATATCAATGAAACCATTATGCAGATCTCTCACGGTGCTGTGGAACAGGCCAGAGATATCGAGTCTTCTTCCCATCAGGTGGGTGATATCGGCACTAACATCGACCAGATTCTGGGCAGCGTGACCACACTTTCCGATAAATTCAGCGATATGAGTACCAGCGGAAAGGAAGCGACGGATAACATGTCCGGTCTTACCAGGTCCAGTGACCTGACCACCGAAGCCTTCCACAAGATCGCAGATCAGGTACATAAGACCGATGAATCCGTAGGTAAGATCCAGGATGCTATCAGTCTGATCGCTACCGTTGCCAATCAGATCAATCTGCTGTCCTTAAATGCTTCCATTGAGGCTGCCAGGGCAGGAGAAGCAGGCAGAGGCTTTGCAGTGGTGGCAGAAGAGATCGGTAAACTGGCGGATCAGACCAATCAGTCTGCGGCCATCATCGACCAGATCATCCATATGCTGACCGAAGAGTCCGGCCGTACCGTAGAGACCATTAATGAAGTAACGGAACTGATCCAGAATCAGAAGAGTGATATCGATTCTACCAATGAGATCTTCGGCAGCGTTAAGAACGGTATCGATTATACCCAGAGTGCGGTGGCTGAGGTCCTTGCACAGGCGCAGGCCTGCGAGAAAGCCAGCGAGAAGGTGGTTGGCCTTATGACCAATCTGTCCGCTATTTCCGAGGAAAATGCGGCTTCTGCCGAAACCACATCCAATGCCATGGGTGATCTTAACATGGAAACCAGAAAACTTGCGGATACTTCTGCAGAATTAAAGAATCTGGCAGATTCCTTAAAGGCGGATCTGGACTTCTTTGAGATCGAAGGATAAATAAAGTTGATCTTCTCCGGGGGCTGCAGTTTTTGCGGTCCCCGTTTTTGTCCGTAATTACGCGCTTTTTTGGATGCCGGAAAAAAGATGAAAAAAAGTTCAAAATATTGTTGACACCATATGGTGGGGATGGTATAGTAACTATTGTCCGTCGGGTCAGACGGAAGAAAAGAAACGCGATAGTGGCGTAGTTGGTAACGCGCGACCTTGCCAAGGTCGAGACCGCGGGTTCGAGCCCCGTCTATCGCTCTAATAAAAAGAGAGATGATCTGAAGATCATCTCTTTTTTTATTAAGCGAAGCGGAGCCACTTACCCGCGGTGCGGGTGCGGTCTCCGCTTCGCTACGGTCGGTGCAAAACCGACGTCCACTGGACGTCGTGCACCCCCGTCTATCGCTCTCATGAAAAAGGACACACCAAATGGTGTGTCCTTTTTTCATGAAGCAAAGCGGGAACGGTCTCCGCTTCGCAACGGTCGGCGCTGGATGCCCCCTGTTCGATCAAGCTTCTTTTTTGAGATTGAAAGTCAAAAAGAAACGTCCCCGGTGACTTTTCTCGCCTGTAAGTTTAAACATATTGAAAAATAGGAATTTGCGGAATAAGATTATCAACGTATTATGAGGCTTTCGGCAGCAGAGGGATTATTTCGCAGCTGGCTTGCCGGAAGAGAAGGGGCTTAAAAAGAATATGAAAAAGATTGTAAAAACGGCGATGTATTTCCTGGGGATGATGCTGCTGTGGATGATCCTTCCGGCAAGTGTACATGCAGAGAGTACAAAGGATCTGTACTGTCTCTTTAATCCGGCATCGGGTGAATACCTGTACACGGTGGATGAGAAGGAAAAGGCAGCGCTGGAGGGAACCTGGTATCTGGAGGGTGTTGTTTGCAAGATGCCTTCGGTATCTTCTACGGCGACCTACCGTCTGTATAACCCGGTAACCGGTCTTCATCTGTATACCGCAGATGATAAGGAGATTACCAAGCTGACGGGAGAAGGCTGGACCAAAGAAGGCGTAGCCTACTATGTGGATGATAACAAAACCGCTCCGGTATACCGTCTGTTTGATCCGAAGACTGGAGAGCATGCCTTCGGAAGCGATGCTACGGCAGCGAAAATGGAGCAAAACGGCTGGATGAGAGAGGGCGTAGCCTTTTATGCAACCTGGGCAAATAGTGACCTGACTTATACAGGGAAGAAGAGCTCTGCAAGTACGAAAACAAAGACTGCAAAGGCTACCGGCAAATGGTACGAGGGATTTCAGAAGGGCGTCTGGTATGATGCGGACTTTTACTTTTTCTACATTGTGGATGTAGATGATTATGAAACCAACAAACCGGTTGTGTTCTCACCGGAAGCTACGGTTTATTGTCAGGAAGTTTAAAAGAGACGTTATCCGCAGCGTTATTCCAATGCCCACTTTTTATCGGCCAAAGAAGCTGGAGGAGTTCCGGTTGTTATCTGCGAATCGAAAGTGATGAGTACCGAAGGATACTGGTTGGAGCAGGACAGAGAAAAGGAACTTCTGTGGGCAAAAAACAGCGTAGCGGATCGCAGCAAGATCAAAGCCGATCAGACCTTTGCACCTTTCGGCGCAGATTCTGTCTGGGGTGAACTGTATGTGGTCCATGGAGACGGCCTTGGGGCATACTTCTATGCAATCGATAACTACGACAATAACGACTACTACGCCATCCGCGAAGCGGCTGCATATCAATATTTATACGATAATCTGTACGCTGCATACGGAGGCTTTCAGAATGCGGTAGCTACCTTGGGAACGAACCTTTCTGCCGGTGCAAAAGGGGTCGGTACCTGGAACGGCCTTTCTATTTCAAAGAGATATTGGGATATGTAAGGAGTCATAGGGGACGTTTGGAGTCATAGGGGACGTTTCATTTTGACTTCTTTGCGATATAATAAATATGCGTCCGTTCCAAGGCGAGTTCGGGGAACCGAATTACTCAGATGACTCTCTTTTTCATAGCGTAGGCTGTATGCGGAGCTTACATCTGGGTAGCGGACGTACAAAAAAAGCACACCTGCGGGTGTGCTTTTTTGTGTGTATAGAAGTGAGTCAAAATGAAACGTCCCCGGTGACTTCCCGGTGACTTATGCGTCGAATTTTTTGGCGATCTCGAAGAGCTCGGGACGCAGGTGACAATATCCGGTGGGATTCTTATCCAGGTAATCCTGATGGTATTCTTCGGCGGTGAAGAACTGATCCAGCTTACCGGATTCTACCGCCAGTTTCTTGCCCTCTGCAGCTAACTCCGCTCTCTTTTTCTCCATGAAGGCATCCACCATGGGAGCAAGACTTTCGTCTGCATAGTAAATGCCGGTACGGTACTGCACGCCGGTATCTTCGCCCTGCTTATTGACGCTGGTAGGGTCGATGGCGTAGAAGTAGAATTCCAGAAGCTTTTCTAAGTCCAGCACAGTCTCGTCAAAATCCACCTTTACGGTCTCTGCGTGGCCGCTGCCTTTGCAAACTTCCTCATAGGAAGGATTTTCGGTATTTCCGTTCGCGTATCCCACGGTGGTGGAAAGAACGCCTTTAAACTGATTTAAGTATTTCTGAGTGCCCCAAAAGCACCCTCCTGCTAAATAAATGGTTTTCATTGGTCATACCTCCACACATCAGAATACTCGATTCATGGAAAAAGGAACAGTAAAAGTTTTCTAAATTGATAAATTCCCTGATTTTCCCTATAATTTAGTAGATGGCAATGGCCCGGAAATCTCTGTTTTTTATGTCAGGCAAACCCTGGTTCAAGGATAAAAGTTTATGGAACAAACGGCAGGTAAAATTATAAATATAACGGAAAAAACGGTGGATAACAGGAAAAAGCATGATACCTCCATGGATTTTTTGCGGGTCCTTGCGATCACGCTGGTGATCGCAAGCCATGCCAAAATCTTAGAGCAGGGCGGTGTGGGAAACTGTATCTTTTTTGCTTTAAGTGGCTTTTTTGTGGCAATGCCTTTTAAGAAGGACGGGGAGCTTGCCTTTCTTTCCTTTAAAGAGTGGATTTTCTATTACGGCAAGCGCCTCCTTCGGGTGCTGCCTGCCTATTATACATACCTTTTGTTTGTGGCCTATTTTACCGGCACCATCTTTGTGACGGCTTTCGATGGCTACGGGAGTTTGCTTCTTCACATGTGCTTTTTCAAAGTGGGAGGGCATCTGTGGTTTATCCAGCAGGAGATGGCCTTTTTTCTGATCTGTCCGGTGATCCTGTGCCTTACAGCAATCCTTAAAAAGACGCTTAAAAAAGTGATCACCAAAGACTGGCAGATATCTCTCCTGCAGGCTTTGTTTGTAGCGATCCTTGCGTATCTTTTTTACCGGTTCCTGCACATTAATCTCTACGGCAATAACAGCATCGTTGCCTTTATGCCCCAGCGGATCATGACGGGGATGGTGGCAGCTTATCTCTATCAGGCTTTGAAAGCATCTCTTCCGAAATTGGGTGAAACAAAAGGCTTTCAGATCCTGACCGATATCTACATGGTCTTTTTTGTGCTGTTTTGCATCCTGAGCAGCGAATGGATCCTATCCCGCATTGATCCCGCATTTACAGGCTATTACATCGGCTGGGAGAATCCTCTTCTGGTCCTTAACCTGACCTGCCTGGCACTGATCCTGTTAGCAAGCAGCGGGAACTGCCTGTTTAAGAAGTTTGCCTCTCATCCGCTCATCGGATTTCTGGCAAGTTTAAGCTTTTCCATGTATCTGTTCCACTTCCCCTTCCTGTCCCTTCTTGGAAGCGGCAGCAGGGCGAGGACCTTCCTCCTGGTATACCTTGTGACCGTTGGGTTCGCATATCTGGTAAAGAAGGGCATCGAAGAGCCGGTGCAGAAACTGTTTAAAAAACGCAGACCGAAGGAAAATAAAGTACTGATCGCCTGATCTGTAAATAGGAACCCATATTATGAAAGAATGTATCTTATCCGCCATCATCGGCTATATCCTGGGCATGTTCTTAACCGCAGAGCCGGTGGCATGGTTTTATACGAAAAAACATATATCCCAGATCGGAACCGGCAATCCCGGCATGGCCAACGTCATGGCACAGATCGGCAAGAAAGCCGGCTTTACCGTGCTGATCGGTGATATCTTAAAGACTCTGATCGCCATGGGGGTAAGCTACCTTCTGTTTCGTAAGATGATCGGCTGGGATGCGGTATTATATTCCGGCATGGGGGCTATTTTCGGACATAACTTCCCGGCATGGCGTAAATTCAAGGGTGGTAAGGGCGTAACGGTTACCGTGACCTGGCTGGTGATCGCCCTTCCGGTATGGGGCGCGGCAGTCAGCATCGTTGGCGGTCTCATTACCATCTGGACCGGGTATCTGCCTCTGGGCGCTATCCTGATCCCCTTATTTGCGCTTCCCTTTGCCTTTTTGACAGACGGCGTAAAGACCGGCATCTTTGTGCTTATTTCGCTCCTTATCATGATCTCCAGACACTACCGTGGAATGATCCGTATCTTCCAGGGCGTTGAAAAACGGGAATTCCGTAAGAAAGAGGAAGTATCGGAAACTGCAGAAAATACCAAGCAGCCTTCTTTTGAGGATGTAGTAGAAGAAAGTCTGAAGACAAATAAGAAAGATTAGGACGATGGATTGGCTGAAGACGAAAAGGCCGGTGTTGCAATTTTAAAAAGTCCGTGATAAGATGCCTTCAGATAAAATGAAAGGGCACATTACGTGTAAGGTGGACCAATGAGGTATTGATGATTGGATATAAGAAAACGCATTTTTTTAGAAAACCTATGGAACATAGGCTTCTTTGCGTACACTTATTTCAGTCATCACACCGTTCTTCGCCTTATCTTTATGCTATAGATACAGGTTTCTTTTTTGTGTGAGTCTGTTTTTGCGTATGCAAAGACGGACTTTTTTCATGTTCGAAGGACAGTAGTAAAGATTTAAAGCATTCTTTCTGTCTGACAGGTTTTCGGACAGGAGGCAATTATATGGCACAATTAAGTGTAAACAACCTGACTTTCCACTATGAGGGAAGCTTTGACGATATTTTTGAAAACGTATCTTTTTCCGTGGATACCAACTGGAAGCTGGGGCTGATCGGACGAAACGGTAAGGGAAAGACCACTTTTTTAAGGCTCCTTATGGGAAACTATTCTTATGAGGGCAGCATTACGGCTTCCACGGTCTTTGACTATTTCCCCTATCCCTGCACAGCGCAGCAGGCAAAATTAAGTGCAGCGGAACTGATGGATACCTGGAAACCGGGATGCGAGGACTGGAGAGTCCTTAAGGAACTGCCGCAGCTATCTCTGGATGCGGAGGTTCTCTACAGACCCTTTGAAACCTTAAGCTTCGGAGAGCGTACCAAGGTGATGCTGGCGGTGCTCTTTTCCGGAGAAAATGACTTTCTCCTCATCGATGAACCTACCAATCATCTGGACAGAGAATCCCGGGAACTGATCAAATCTTATCTGCACGGAAAAAAGGGCTTTATCCTGGTATCCCATGACCGGGACCTGCTGGATGCCTGCATCGATCATGTGCTGGTCTTAAACCGCAGCACCATTACGGTTCAAAACGGTAACTTCTCCACCTGGATGGAAAACAAGGAACGGGCCGACTCCTTTGCAAGAGCGGAAAACGAGAAACACAAAAAGGCCATCGGCAGGCTGGAGGAAGCGGCAGACCGGGCGGGCAGATGGGCTGAAAAGAGCGAAGGACGTAAGATCGGCTTTGATCCGGTAAAGGAACCGGAGCGGAATATTTCCACCAGATCCTATATCGGCGCCAAGACCAAGAAGATGCAATCCCGGGTAAAAGCCTTTGAAGGCAGGATACAGAGAGAGATCGAGGAAAAGGAAGGGCTTTTGCAGGACATCGAAGAGCCGGTGGACTTAAAGCTCATGCCCCTTACCCATTACAAGAAACTGCTGATCCGGGCAGCGGACCTTTCCCTGTCCTATGA
>JAEEGL014646807.1_pt1 | contig 15734 bp, 14 predicted proteins | sample 9134231 | NCBI WGS metagenome assembly JAEEGL01 (sample SAMN16246548, study PRJNA631951) | gut metagenome | biome: gut microbiome; feature: rumen; material: fiber-attached | host: Bos | place: Iran: Karaj | collected 2018-10
CTGCCAGGGCGAGATTGTTGTGACTGACATTCGTACCGCTGAAATGACCAAGGTGGTAGAAAACACCTATCGTGCAGTTAACATTGCCTTTGCCAATGAGCTTTCTCGTATCTGCCGTCACGACAACATGGATGTGTACGAGATTATAAAGATTTGTAATATGCACCCCCGTGTAAACATCCTCCAGCCCGGTCCTGGCGTTGGCGGCCACTGCATCTCTGTTGACCCCTGGTTCTTGGTTGGCGATTATCCCCAGCTCGCCAAGGTGATTGATGAGAGTATGAAGACCAATGATTACCAGCCTGTCTTTGTGTTGGAGCGCATCCATGAAATTATGGAAGAGCATGGTATTACTGATAACCGCAAGGTTGGATTGTATGGCTTGACCTACAAGGAGAATGTGGATGACATACGTGAAAGCCCGACTCTCCAGATGCTCGATATTCAAGAGCGTCATTTGGCCCGTCCGCTGAAGACCTTTGATCCGCTCTTCACACAGAAAGAGATTGTGAAGAACCAGATTCTGGATTTTGATCAGTTCCTCGATGAGGTTGATATGGTGGTGATTATGGTGAAGCACGATCATATTAAGCAGAATTGGGACAAGTTGAAGGGGAAGGTAATCCTGGATTGCCACAACATTTGCCCGTTAGAGGGAGTTTATCACATTTAAAGAATAGAATATCTGGCAGCACAGGTGGAACGGATGTTTGCAGTTCGATACTGCCTGCCAGAACAAGATGCGGCTTCCGGTCCTTACGCGCAGCCGGAGCCGTGATGGGGCTTGTTCAGGTCTTCCGCACAGCCTGACTGCCCCAACCATAAGGAGCGGGATTCCCGCTGTCTCTCATAAAATAAAGGTTCAATAACAGCGGACCGTTCCTTTTTCAGAGAATAAACAAAAATATATGGAAGTAATAAAGACCGCCATTGATGGCGTATTAATCATAGAACCAAAGGTATTTGGTGACAAAAGAGGCTATTTCTTTGAATCATTCTCTCAACGAGAGTTTGATGAGACGGTGGCACCTATTCTGGGGCATACTATCAACTTTGTGCAGGACAACGAAAGTATGTCCTCATACGGAGTTATGCGCGGACTGCATTTCCAGCGCCCGCCTTATACGCAGAGTAAGTTGGTGCGTTGCGTAAAGGGTGCAGTCCTTGATGTTGCCGTTGATATTCGTAAGGGTAGCCCCACATACGGCCAGCATGTGGCAGTTGAATTGACAGAAGATAACCACAGGCAGTTCTTTGTGCCTCGTGGTTTTGCTCACGGTTTTGCCGTTTTGAGTGAGACAGCCATTTTCCAATACAAGTGTGATGAGTTTTACCATTCGGAGGTTGATGGTGGAATCAGCATCCTTGATGACTCACTTGGCATAGATTGGCGTATTCCTACCGAGAAAGCCAATCTCAGTGAGAAAGACACAAAGCATTCATTGCTGAAGGACTTTGATAGTCCGTTTGACATAGAAATCAATTTGTATAAATAAAAACTCCTAAGTCCTATGAAGGGTATAGTCTTAGCAGGCGGTTCAGGTACGCGCCTTTATCCTATAACCAAGGGTGTGAGCAAACAACTGCTCCCGATTTATGATAAACCGATGGTGTATTATCCAATCAGTGTGCTGATGCTTGCCGGCATCAAGGACATACTCATCATTAGTACTCCATATGATTTGCCAGGATTTAAGCGCCTGCTTGGAGATGGATCTGATTATGGCGTAAACTTCCAGTATGCAGAGCAGCCCAGCCCAGACGGACTCGCCCAGGCGTTCATTATAGGCGAGCAATTCATTGGAGACGACTCTGCTTGTCTGGTACTTGGTGACAACATCTTCCATGGCTCAGGATTCAGTGCATTGTTAAGGGAGTCAGTACGTACCGCAGAAGAAGATAAGAAGGCTACCGTATTTGGATATTGGGTGAATGATCCGGAACGTTATGGCGTTGCCGAGTTTGATAAGGATGGAAATTGCTTATCTATTGAGGAGAAACCCAAGGAGCCTAAGAGCAACTATGCAGTAGTAGGTCTCTATTTCTATCCAAACAAAGTGGTGGATGTCGCTAAGCATATCAAACCTTCTGCCCGTGGCGAACTGGAAATAACTACGGTGAACCAGGAGTTCCTGAAGGATGGAGAACTGAAAGTCCAGACCCTTGGTCGTGGTTTCGCTTGGTTAGATACCGGCACGCACGATAGCTTGACTGAAGCAAGTAACTATGTTGAAACCATCGAGAAACGTCAAGGCCTTAAGGTGGCTTGCTTGGAAGGCATCGCTCTTCGTAAAGGCTGGATTACAACTGAGAAGATGCGAGAGTTGGCTAAGCCTATGCTCAAGAATCAGTATGGCCAGTACCTGATGAAGATGGCAGATGATTTTGAGAAGAATGGTGCTGGTAAAATAGACGAATTTTAATAATATGAATATTCTCGTAACAGGAGCCAACGGACAATTGGGAAATGAAATGCGTATTGTGACCATAGGCTCAAAAGATAGATATATATTTACTGATGTTTGCGATGAGCATCCTGAATCCTTAGAGATGCTACATAAACTAGCAGGTGATGAAGTAGATACTACAACTACCAAGCTTGACATCACCAGTTTTGATGCTATCCGACAGATAGTGAAGGAAAATAATGTTAAGGTGATTGTCAATTGTGCTGCATGGACTAATGTTGATGGCGCAGAAGATCCGGCCAAGTATGAACTGGTTGAGTTGCTAAATGCTAAAGCTCCAGAAAATTTGGCCGTTGCAATGAAAGAAGTCGGTGGCCTGTTGGTTCATATCAGTACCGATTATGTATTTGGAGGAGATCTATACAACACTCCATGTAAGGAAGACCAGAAGGGAACCCCTACTGGAGTATATGGCTTGACAAAACTTCACGGAGAGCTAAATATTCAGAAAACAGGTGTTGATCACCTCATTTTCCGCACAGCATGGTTATATAGTGAGTTCGGAAAGAACTTCGTGAAGACCATGCTGAACCTGACAGCAACAAAGCCACAGCTCAAGGTAGTCTTTGACCAAGTTGGTACTCCAACCTATGCCCGCGACCTTGCAGATGCAATACTTGCCGCGATCGAAGACTACAAAAAAGAATGGAACCTGAAACATGGAACCTGGAACTATTCGAAAAATGGTATCTACCACTTTTCGAACGAGGGAGTATGCTCCTGGTTCGATTTCACGAAGATGATTGCCGAAATTGCAGGTAATTCAGGTTGTGATATCCAACCTTGTCATAGTGATGAGTTCCCTAGTCTGGTAAAGCGTCCGGCTTATTCTGTACTGGACAAGACAAAGATTAAAGATACATTTGGAATAAAAATGCCCTATTGGACAGGTTCATTAAATAAGACAATTACTAATATTTGTTTGTAAGTTGTATAGCTAATTATTTTTGTTTCTATTGACTTTATAAAACGAATGCAATTGAGTTCAGAGATGGGAAAAACCTACACGTCTAGAAATAAGCGTATTGCAATCAATACACTATTCTTGTATATCCGGTCTATTGTTGTTATGGCTGTGAGTATATACACGAGTCGTGTAGTGTTGCATGCTTTAGGAATAGATGATTATGGTATCAACAATGTAGTCGGAGGGTTCGTTGGAATGTTTGCGGTTTTAAGTTCCGCGATGGTCCATTCTAGCCAACGATTCATTTCCTACGAAATGGGTAAAGATAATCCACAGTTAAAAAAAGTTTTTTGTGTTACATTATCAATACATTTCCTGCTCGTTATCGCACTCATAATAGTTTTCGAGACATTTGGCCTTTGGTTTCTTAATAATTATCTAAATATTAGCCCAGATAGAATGAGGGCTGCTAATTGGGTATTCCAGTTTAGCATAGTAACTTTTTGTTTGGGTATTTTGAATACCCCTTTTAATGCTTCAATCATTTCTCATGAGAAAATGTCTGCCTTTGCATACATTAGTATTTTTGAGGCATTCGCAAAACTTGGTATTGTTTATCTTCTTTATGTTTCAAGTGCAGACAAGTTAATTCTGTATAGTTTTTTGCTTATGATGGTATCAGCTACTCTTCTCTGTATATACATAATATATTGCAGAAAGCATTTTGAAGAGTGTAAATACCAATTTATGTACGACAAAAGTCTGTTTAAATCTCTTTTAAGTTTCTCTGGATGGAATTTTCTTGGCTCTACAGCCGGAATTCTTGTCACCCAGGGAGTTAATATACTCACTAATATATTCTTTGGTGTTGCGCTAAACGCAGCGCGTGGCATTGTGGAGCAGGCTAATAGTGCAATGAATCAGTTTGTATCTAATTTTACAACTGCACTTAATCCACAGATAACACAAAGTCATGCAGCTAAGGATTATGTGCGTATGAATATGTTATTGATGCGAGGTTCAAAATATTCTGCGCTTTTATTTTGGTGCATGGGCGTTATTCTTTTCATGCAGCCAGATTTTGTTTTGGACCTATGGCTGGTGGAAGTGCCTCCTTATTCACCAACTTTCTTAAGATTGGCAATTATCTATTCTTGCTTCCAAGCCCTATCTAATCCTTTGTATATTGGAATGCTGGCAACGGGAAATATAAAGAAGTACCAAATAGTAATGAGTTTACTTTATGTTAGCTCATTTATAGCCTGCTATATTCTTTTTTCTCTTGGTTTTGGTCCAGAATATGGATATATCACAACTATTTCAGCTATAGTATTCGCTGTATTTGTGAGGTCGTTCCTATTGCAAAAGATGATTCCAGGTTTCACCGTTCGGGAGTATCTAAAAACAGTATTATTCAAATTCGCTCCAACCTTTTTTATTTCAATAATTGCAGATATGTTCATTGTACATTTCCTTGAGCTTAGGCCATGGATAGAATTTATCTGTGTATTATTTGTTTCGCTTTTATCAATCATAATATCATCATACTTTATCTCTTTTGATCAGAGAGAGAGGCAAATGGTTAAAAGCTATATTTTAAAGATATTAAATAAATAATATAATATAACTCAAAGTTATGAAGATACTTATTTTAGGAGGGACTGGCGCTATTGGTGCTCATCTGACAAAAATATTAGGGGGTGCAAATAGTTTGTGTGTCACGAGTAGAAAAAAAAGAATAAGTTCTGAAAATGTTAAGTACATTCAAGGTAATGCACACGATATTAATTTTTTAAAGACAATCCTAAAAGGCGAACATTTTGATGTTATAGTGGACTTTATGTCTTATAAAACAGATGAGTTTGCAAATAAATACGAATATTACCTAAAGAATACTGATCAATATGTTTTTCTAAGTTCTGCGAGAGTTTACGCAGATAACGGTGATAAATTAATATCAGAAGAATCTCCAAGGTTACTTGATGTATGTTCTGACAATTGTTATCTGAATACTGACGAATATGCTCTAACGAAAGCAAGGCAGGAGAATTATTTAATTAACTCAGATTGTAAGAATTGGACAATTATTCGTCCGTATATTACTTATAGCGAGGAGCGTCTACAACTGGGGGTCTTAGAAAAAGAAGCATGGATGTTTAGGGCTGTTAATGGCCATGCAATTGTTTTTTCTAAAGACATTATTGATCACGTAACAACATTAACTTATGGTTATGATGTCTCAAATGCCATGGCAGCAGTTGTTGGAAAAAAAACATCGCTTGGAAAAATATTTCATATCACAGGCGAAGATTGCTGCACATGGCGTGATATATTAGATACCTATATTGAGGTAATTACAGAAACGACTAAACGTGAAGTCAATGTGGTCTTACAAGAAAAAAGTATTAGGCTAAAATCTGAAAATACAAAATACCAGGTAAAATATGATAGATGCTATAATAGGCGATTCGATAACAAAAGTATATCGATGTATATAGACGTTCATTCTTTTATTCCTATCAAACAAGGTTTAACGAAATGTGTAAAACAGTTTCTTGAAAAACCCACCTTTCGCCAGATAAACATTAAAGAACAGGCATTATTTGATAGGTTTTCAAAGGAAGTTTACACCAAGGATGTTTTTGAAAGCAAAAAATCATATTTTATATATCTTCTTTATCGTTTTGTCTGGGGGATAGAACTTTGGGATTTGTTTAAACAAAAACTGAGGCTTTTAATAAACAGGTGAAGTAAACTCCTACCGACATTCTTATAAAATTCAATAAAAATGGCATTGCTTTATTCAAATGAAAAAAATGTTCTTTTAATGCTTGCATTGCTAAAAGAGCATGGTATAAGAAAAATAATAGCTTCCCCAGGAACAACAAATATTACCTTTATAGGAAGCGCAAGTCATGATCCGTTTTTCCAAATATACTCATGTGTGGATGAACGGTCTGCAGCGTATATGGCATGTGGAATGGCAGAAGAGTCTAATGAGCCTGTTGTCATAAGCTGTACTGGTGCAACTGCATCAAGGAACTATTTCCCAGGGTTAACAGAGGCATATTATAGGAAACTTCCGATACTTGTTATTACATCGACAAGAGAGGAGAGCAAAGTTGGTCATCTAATTGATCAGCAGATAGACCGGACTCAACAGCCCAAGGACACGGTTGTAAATAGTGAGCATCTTCAGGTTATTAAAGATGACGAAGATTGGTGGAATTGTACAATAAAGGCAAACAGGGCAATACTTGCGCTAAAAGCAAATGGCGGAGGCCCATCGCATATTAACCTTCCTACATTGTATAATCCCAAATTTGAAACAGAGTCATTGCCTGCTGTCAGAAAAATAAGTAGGTTTTATGCTTATGATCAGCTACCCGAAATAGGCTCTCGAGAAGTGACCATTTTTGTTGGAACCCATAGAACGATGAGTGTTGAGGAAAATGATGCTATAGATAAATTCTGTGAGGTTTATAATGCTGTTGTTTATTGCGATATTTGCAGTGGTTATAGGGGTAAGTATGGCCTGAAGCTTTATGGAAAGGCAGAGGAATTAAAGACAGATATTCTCATCCACATAGGTGAGGTTAGTTGTGCAGCTTATGGATGTTCTCCCAAAGAGGTCTGGAGAGTTAACGAGGATGGCGAACTGAGAGATACCTACCGAAAGCTTGTTAATGTATTTGCAATGCCGGAAATGGTTTTCTTTAAGGCCTATACTAAAGGGCGGGTGAGCAATGATACTACAAAGTACTTATCGTATAAGAAATCGGAAGACAGTTTTTACACTAAATTAAAAGAGGTTCCTTTCAGTAATGGTTGGGTCGCCTTATACCTTCATGATAAGATGCCAAAGAACTGTCACATACATCTTGGCATTGTGAGCTCATTCTTTGTGTGGAATCGTCTTCGCCTTGACCCATCTATTACTATTAATTGCAACCAAGGTGGGTTTGGTATTGATGGAAATCTCTCTACACTTATAGGACAATCACTGTGCAATCCGCAAAGGTTATATTATTGTTGTCTTGGAGATTTAGCGTTCTTCTATGATATGAATTCATTAGGGAATAGGCATGTCGGTAACAATATTAGGATTTTGTTAGTAAATAATGGGAGAGGTGTTATATTTAGGAAACCTACAAACATAGGTAATATTTTTGGTGTCGAAGCTGACAATTATATATCTGCAGCAGGTCATTTTGGAAATATGAGCCATCAGTTAGTAAGGGACTATGCAACAAACTTAGGCTTTGAATATTTCTCAGCATCAAGTAAAGAAGAATTTATTGAGAATGCTGAAAAATTCGTCAGCCCTACAATTTCGGAGAAGCCTATTGTTCTTGAAGTTTTTGCTGATGTGAAAAATGAAATTCAGGGTGATCTAATTACTCCAGAAGCTGGGATTAAAGGAAAGGTTCATGAACTGCTTGGAGATGATATTTTCTATAAAATTAGAAGTATTGTTAAAGGTGGAGGAAGCATGAATGTAGATTTAGGTAAAAACAAATAGTATATGAGGAACTTAATAAGAAAGATTGGTCTGGTTTTTCGATATATTTATTGGAAGAATAAATTTGGTTCAATTAGTGGAATTACCAAACTGGGCAAAAATCTTACGATAAAAAACCCTCAATGTATATACCTCGGTAGAATAAAGGGGATTGGTGATAATACATATTTAGGACCTGTCACTGAGTCGGTAGGTGTGAAGTTTTCTCCTAGAATTGAGATTGGAGATGGTACATGGGTTGGGAAGAATTGTAGTATTGCCTCTATAAACAGTGTTCGTATTGGTAAAGATGTTTTGTTTGCGGGTCATGTACATATTACTGACCACTCTCATGGCTACGAAGACCCTGACACCCCTATTTCGAAGCAGAAGTTGTTTTCTAAGGGGCCAATAGTTATTGAAGATCAATGTTGGCTAGGGTTTAGCTGTGAGATTCTTTCTGGCGTACATATAGGAAAGCATTGTGTTGTGGCAGCAAGGTCTGTCGTTACAAAGGATGTGCCTTCTTATAGCATAGTGGCAGGTAATCCAGCTCGAATTATTAAGAGATATAATTTCGATACGAAAAAATGGGAAAAATGCTAAAAATGAAAAATATTATTATTATTTCAGGTCTTAATCTTGAATCAAGTAATAGAGGAACAGCAGCATTAGGATATGGTTCTGTTTCGTTCCTTAAAGAAAAAGGCTTCCTAAAACAAGGGTGTCCAATAGGAAAGATTCGCGTTTTAAACAAGAAGTGGAGCTTAAGAGGATTAGTAAAAGCCGAGTGCCAGAATATCCAAGGTGTACAATACGAGATGCAAACCTTTTATATAACCTTCTTAGAGTATGTATTAGCAACAAAGATAGGTTTGGTTCTTCCTTTCGGATTGTTATCAAGAGTGCTAAAAACTACATCGTTAATAGCAGCAATTAATGGTGGGGATGGTTTTACAGACATATATGGACGGAAGAAATTCCAAAATTGTATTATCGATTGCAAATATGCTGTTATTAAAAACATTCCATTAGTTATTCTCCCCCAAACACTTGGCCCATTCAAAGAGACAAACAATTACAAATGGGCGAAGATAATCCTACGCCATGCTCAAAATGTTTTTGTACGTGACGATAGATTTGTAGGAGAGTTGCAAAAAATGGGAGTTGATTATGAGATAACCAAAGATTTGTCAGCTTATATGAAACCTGAGAAATTTGATATTGATATAAAGGAAAATGCTGTGGGAATAAATATCAGCGGACTAGCTTATAGCAATAAATATCGCGATTTATCAGGTAAGTTCGATTCATATCCTGCATTAATAGATGACCTTATTAAGCATTTTCAAGAGAAAGGATGCCCTGTTTATCTCATACCTCATTCCTATAACTATGACAAACCTGATTATGCAGATGACGATTTGGAAGTAACTCAATTAGTTTATGATAAGTTAGAGAACAAAAGTAATATCTATTTTGTAAAACAGAATCTTATATCTCCTCAAATTAAATACGTCATCAGCAAGATGACCTTCTTTATTGGGACCAGGATGCACGCTAATTTTGCTGCTATTTATACTAAAGTCCCTGTGTTTGGACTTGCTTATAGTTACAAATTTGCAGGTGCGTTTAAGGCAAATGGATTATCAGAAGATCAGACATATAGAATAGATAATCTTCCTTCAACAGATATTAAAAAAGTTGTTGCAAAGGTAGAAGAGTTATATAGTAAATCAATATAATAACAATGGAGAAAAAAGCAAAAGTAATAGCATATTATCTCCCACAGTATCATCCTACAAAAGAGAATAATGAGTGGTGGGGTAAGGGTTTTACAGAGTGGACAAATGTCGCAAAGGCCAAGCCTCTATTCCGCGGGCATGAACAACCCAATATTCCGGCTGATTTGGGATTCTATGACCTTAGGTTACCTGAGGTTAGAGCAGAACAAGCCGAATTAGCCAAGGAGGCTGGAATTGACGCATTTTGTTATTGGCACTATTGGTTCGGGGATGGTGTTCAATTGTTGGAAAAACCACTTCAAGAGGTTATCCGTTTAGGCGAACCTGATTTCCCATTTTGCTTAGGTTGGGCAAACCACCCATGGAGAAAAAAACAGTGGAATAAGGATGTTTCACGTTTGGATCAATCTCTCCTTATGGATATGAAATACCCAGGGGAGGCTGATGTGGTAGCTCATTTTAACAAAATGTTGCCAGCATTTAAGGATCCGCGATACTATAAGATTGACGGGAAACTTGTATTCTTAATCTACGTGGTAAAAGATATCCCTTATTTGGATATGTTTATTAGAAAATGGAGGGAATTGGCAAAACAGAATGATTTACCAGACTTCTATTTTTTGGGGCATGTGAATAATGAAGATGAGATTGAATATGCTAGAAAATTTGATTTTAATCATTTAGTGTACGAGAATCATTTTCAGGTTTTCGAATCAAGGAAAAATTGGATTAACAAGATCAAAACAGTTATTGCCTATTTTACAAAGATTCCTTTGAACAAAATCAAATACTCAGATTTTGTTGAAAAACTGGATTATTCTGTCGTTAAAAACAATGAAGACATTTTCCCGACTATCTATAGCAATTGGGATACATCACCGCGTTTGGGTGCGGCAGCCAGGATTATAACTAATCCTGATCCTAAATATTTTGAAGTTTTGGTTAAAAAGACAATAAAATTGCTTGAGGGAAAAGATGAGAAGGTAATCTTTCTGAAGTCTTGGAACGAATGGGCAGAAGGAAATTATATTGAACCAGATTTGAGATATGGGAAAGGACGTATTAACGCACTTCGTAAAGCATTAATAGGAGAATGAAATTATTTGGGAAAGATTTTCAAAAAGACAAGGGCGAGACTCTCATGCTTTATGCTGTTTTATCGCAGTCATTATGGGGGTTATTGCAAACTATGTTAGCGGATGTCTTTTATTTCAGTGAAGATGCTGCTGGTAGAATAAGAGTAATACTTGTCGTTGCAACGATGAGTTACGCCATTATTTATGGTTTTATCAAAAAAAAATCCCTGTTTTATATAACATACATTTGTTCTATTACCGTTTTAATGTTTACGCTGATGGTTTTTCCTCAGAATGAAATGTTTCTTGAAAAGGAGGCCTATAAACTTACACTTCCTGTAGTTTTGCCTTCATTTCTATGCTTAACTTGTGTGAAGGACTTTGAGAAGATAGAGAGGGTGTTTTACAACGTTTCTTGGTTGTCTTTTGCGGTTGCTCTTGTTTATGTTTACCAGCTTCTGGGAGGTAGATATGTTTTTAGTCAATATAGTATGTCTTTATCTTTCTCACTCCTTTTACCGACATTAATTCTTTATTCACATAAGAACATTTTTTCTATTATTGCGGCGTTTGTTTTATTTGTATTGATAGTTTTCATGGGTTCTAGAAGTGCTGCTGTTGTAGTAGTAATTTATATACTTGTAGATTCATTATTATATAACAAAAAGTATTTACTACCAGTGTCAGCTCTTGCCATTTTAGGTTTTGTTTATATTAGTTTTTTTACCAGTTTTTTTGACAGATACGGTATCGAATCTCGTACTTTAACTATTATGATGTCAGACGAGGGCATTTTAGGCCATATGTCTCATAGAGACGAGATTTACGACTTGTGTATTAGTAAAATAAAGGAGAATCCAATATTGGGTATAGGACTGTATGGTGACAGGTTGTTTCTAAATGGATCTACAAGCCATAATGTTGTATTAGAATTATTACTTAATTTTGGAATGTTCATAGGGGGTGGTATTATTCTTTTCCTTATAATTTATTTCTTTAAAACTTTTTTATCCGCATCACGTGACAGGAAAGTCTATTTCTTGAGATATTTTTGTGCCGTTATAATACCTTTGATGGTTTCAGGTTCTTATCTTAAGGATTATAACCTAGGGCTATTCCTTGGTATTTGTTATCTTATTAACAAAGAGAGAGTTAATAAATTGACGTTACTGAATAATAAAAGTCGTATTCATGGTTAGAATTGTTTTTTTTGTATTTGACCCATCTCCAAGGATAGATCGTAGAATTAGAGAGTTTAAAGAGAATGGTTATGAGGTCGAGGTGTATGGTTTAGCTAACGATTTTAATATAAAATACTGCACCAACAACGTTTATATTTACAATCTCATTGCAAGTATGCGTGCAGGAATGCCTTATAAGGAAAGGGCAACTCATATAAAGAAAATATTAAAGATCATTGATGAAAAAAATGACAAGAATACCGTTTTCTATTTTTTTACTATCAATGTTGCCGTAGCGGCATTATTTAGAAAAATCAAATACATATATGAAGAGTCAGACATGTTATTTGATAGATTCTCAAATAAATTGCTTCAAAAGATTGTTATTTATATCAATAAAAAGATAATAAAGAGATCCTTGCAGACGGTATTTACATCAGAAGGTTTCGCGGACTACTATTATGGTGATAAATACCCGTCAAATATCAGTTTTATAACAAACAGGGTTAGCCCTAAGTGCCTTGACCTTCCTGATATAGCAAAAGAAGATGTTGATTTCAACCATCTAAGGCTTGGTTTTGTTGGGAACATAAGATATCAGTCAATACTGAATGTTTCTGATGTGGTTTCGGAACAAACAGACTTTGAATTTCACTATTTCGGAAATGATGAGTCGTTATCTTCTGATCAAAAGCAACACTTCTATATGCCAAGGGTCCATATGCATGGTGGTTTCTCAAACCCTGTAGATTTGCCAAGAATATATAGTGCTCTTGATTTTGTGGTTTGTACATATGATGTAAAAGGTGTTAATCCAAGATACGCAGAACCTAACAAATTGTATGAGGCTATTTTTTATAGAACTCCAATGATCGTAAGTGCGGGCTCTTTCTTGGCAAAAAAAGTGGAACGTCTTGGTATTGGTATTTCTCTAGATCCTAACGACAAGAATGAAATAAAAGCGAAAATCGATACACTATCTGAAGATCAATACAAAAAAATGGTCGAAAGGCTGAATGAAATCCCAAGAGAATCTGCGGTAAATGTTAATTCGGCATTTTTTAACAAAATGAAGTCTCTATTGTCATGAATTTAAAACAGTTCTTAAAGTATCTTTTTAACTATTTTAGGCATCTGTGTTATAGAATAAAAGGGTCTTCTGTTCCTTTTTACTCTTATGTGCGACATAATGTTACCATACGCAACAGTAGATTAGGTAGTTATTGCTATATAGGCGAGAATAGTGGATTAAACTGTGTTGATATGGGTAATTATTGTTCGATAGCCACAAGTGTTAGAATTGGTGATATGGAACATTCAGTCGATGACTTTTCTACTTCACCGCGCCTTAGCGACAAAGGAAATTCAGAAACAAGGACTATAATAGAACCAGATGTGTGGATTGGTACCCAAGCTTGTATTAAACAAGGAGTTAAAATAGGAATGGGAGCCGTAGTAGGCGCTCAGTCGTTTGTTAACAAAGACGTGCCGCCTTATGCTATTGTGGTAGGAACGCCAGCCAAGATATTAAGATATAGATTTGATGAAGAATTGCAAAAGAAATTAATTGACTCGAGCTACTGGGTATATTCACCTGACAAGGCTCGAATCATATTAAGCAAAATAGTTTGATAATGGAAGTAAGTAGTAGGACTTTATGGATAGACTCATTGAAAGGATGGTTAATGCTGCTTGTTATACTAGGCCATTCAATTCAATATGTTTTTATAAACAGTTATGATAGTAATCATGTATGGAACAGTATATATTCGTTCCACATGCCTGCTTTTATAGCAGTTAGTGGCTATGTAGCAGCCCTGTCTACGCACCATAGGGGGGGGTACTTTCATCTTATTAAAAGAAAGTTTTTGCAATTGATAATTCCTTATTTGATATGGGATTTTATCTATCTTTTGTCAATTAAAGCATATGATGTGCAAAGTCTGGTTAGGATTATTACTAATCCCTCTTTGTGGTTTTTGTGGGTTTTGTTTTGGATATCAGTTATTTTCCTTTCCATTAAAGAGATTTCAAAGAAGTATCATATAAAGGAAATCCGTTTAAATATAGTTGCTTGTGTTGTCTTAATGCTTGTGATGCTTTTATTTAATATAAGATTATTTGGATTCCAATATATAGCATATTATTTTACGTTTTATGTGATTGGTTATTATATAAATAAATATCATTTTCTTATAAGAAAACAACTCTTGCCCTTTGCTTTTGCTGGGTGGTGTGTTTTGGCATGGTTTTGGAAGATGCATGGTATTGAAATAGTAATTCCGTCGTTCATTCCTCAATCAGTCTTTGATTTTATATATAGGGGCGTCTCTGCTTTTTTAGGGATATACGTGATATTTGGCTTTCTTCCATCTGTTTTATCTGAAAGAAAAGCTTGGAATACAATTATAGCAAGAATAGGAACCCTGACGTTAGGTATATATGTGGTGCACCTTATTTTAGTAAAATTTGTAGCACAAATTGCAACTAGTTTATTTAATGTTGATGGTTGGATGGCCGTTATAATTACAGGTCTAATCTTGATATTTATTTCAGTTCCTTTAGTCTTACTTTTAAGGGTGAATAAGTATTTATCAAAATTTCTATTGGGTAAGTTTTAAACCAAAGAGCTCAATTTTTAATACTCCATATATAAAACCAAATGAAGAAACAAATTCAAACATTAGAATTAACAATACCAAATAGAAGAGAGCTGCTAATGGGGGTAGGTATTATTATGGTTGTATTGTACCATTATGACACGGGTCTATGGTTTCAGAAGTTTTTTTATCCAGGCTTCCTTGGCGTAGATATCTTTCTCTTTATTAGTGGATATGGTCTTTGTCGTTCTTTTGAAAGAAACAAAATTCATACTTTTTTTCGAAGAAGGATAAAAAGAATATTGCCGATGTTTTTGTTATTGGCTATAGTTAAGTGTTCGCTATATGTACTAGGGGGTGGTTATTTGAGTTTATCTGACTGGTTTTTTAGCTTAACTTCATTAAGTTATTGGGGAACTGGAGGCGTATTTGTTGATTGGTATTTGTGTGGGCTATTTGCATTATATTTGTTTTTTCCACTTCTTTATAAGCTGCCTGTTTTGGGGGGGGCAGTTTTATGCTTTCTCGCCTGCTTCGTTTCGGTATTCTTTAGATTAGAATGGTATCATCAGTGCTTATTATTGAGATTACCTATATTTTATGTGGGTATATGTTGCTACAAGCATAGTTTTGTAAAGGCCTTCAAAAGTTCATTACTAATCTTTGGGGTTGCGTTTGTGTTGTTTGTCGTTTTGTGGTTTAATAGACTTACTCATACCTTTACGATTATCTATCCCTTAGCTCCTTTTGTGATTTTAGGCATATCTGTCCTTCTAGCGAAAAGTAAAAACTCTTTTATAATTTTGAAGTGGATAGGCAAACACTCTTTAGAAATATATGTTACAGATTGCATCGTAATGCAACTTATTTCTAACCATTGGATTTTAATACCAAGTATTATGTACTTTGTTCTATTAGGTTTGATTACTCCTGCAGTCTGTTTTATCAATAAAAAATGTATGTGTAAAATATGAAAATTGTCAATATAACAGGTGGCTTGGGAAATCAAATGTTTCAGTTTGCCTTAGCGTTGAGCCTTAAATCTGAGTTTCCTGATGAGGAGGTCTTCATTGATACTTCTCATTATCATACGATCTTTTTCAAGCATTATAAAGGTATTAACTTGCATAATGGCTTTGAGATAGATAAGGTGTTTCCTAAGGCAAATCTTCCTATCGCAGGAATGAAGCAGATTTTAAAAGTATCATACTATATACCTAACTATGTGCTTTCAAGAATTGGGCGCAAACTGCTAC